>Ga0181465_100451_pt1 | contig 16411 bp, 18 predicted proteins | sample InSIn3gowninarea_FD_119076 | JGI IMG/M metagenome (GOLD analysis project Ga0181465, IMG submission 119076) | Clean room microbial communities from NASA Spacecraft Assembly Facility at Jet Propulsion Laboratory, Pasadena, California, USA -... ... | reverse complement strand
TACTACATAAACCTCAAAGGGAAAATACACACCCCTAAATGTCCCTATAAATAAGATTGATCCTTCTGATGTTATTTAGATTTGAGATAGATCAAATTCTCACACTCCCCCTTTTCTTTTTACTTTTAAAATTTTCAATAATAATGTTCATAACAGTTTAGTGGATTATAGTGCATCTTCTAATATCATGCCTTATTGAGTTTGTCTTAAGTTGATTGTTACACCTCAGAAACCTGTTGTTAAAATTGTCGAATTAGACAAAACAAAAGTCAAATTCTTAGGAGGTATGAATGTTGTGCTAATCAAGGTAGCTTCAAATCCAAAATTTTGTCAAATAATTGATATCTTGTTTGTTGATGTCCTTGAATTTTATGGCCTTATTTTAAGAAGGGATTGGTCTAAGGAACTACACAGTTATTTTGCAACTATTTGGTCACACCCTTGGCTCCCCTACAATGGAAAACCTAATCAAATTCATGTTGATATGGAAAATCATATGAAGTATTATGGGACTGATTTAGATGAGGAAAATGAGCCAGTGGTGTTCAAAAACAATATTCTAGGAAATTATTCTCTAGAATCATTCTTCGGCGATTTCGAAGCTCAAAGTTCTCCTTCTCCTGTTAATTTTGATTTATCTCAAATATAAAATTTCTCACAAACAGATTCGTTAAAATGTATCAATATTGTAGATAATCATGTAAATATGTGTGATGAATTGTTTTGGATTCTTTACTCTAATGGATCAAAACCTAATGATGGTGCAAGAGATGGATGTATCCTAATAGACCCAAATGGAGAAAAAACCATGCTTTCATGTAGATTGGAATTTGGTTGTACCAACAATAGTGTTGAATATGAAGCATTGGTTCAAGGCTCGCAAAAGGCTATCAATCTTGATGTCAACTATCTTAAAGTTTATGGTGATTCAGAAATCGTCATTAAACATGTAAGAAATATTATTCATTGTGTTTTTAATCATCTTATCAATCCTTGATCCAAGATTTGACAACTCATTTCACTGCATTCAATATAACTTTGATTCTGAGATTACATAATGCTAGTGCTGATCTCCTAGCCAATGTTGCTTCAAAGCTCATTCCTCGTAAATATTTTAGTCTTGATAGATTTTTGATTGAGTTAATTTTTCACTCCATTCCAAATAACATAACTAATTGGAGGGTATTCAATCATGATAAAGACATCCTAATTTTTTGAAATTCTAAAGGGTATTATTTAGATCAAATCATTGACGAACATGAACATGATAAGTAGCACAATAAATCTTCTGAAGAAAATTCTCTTCCAAAGTTTGTGGTAAAATTGGAATATTTATATGATTTGAAAGATAGATTAAAAAAATCACTAATTGCAAACTTTAGAGTAGTAATTTAATATTTGAATTGGTTAATCTAGGGTATGATGATAAAACCTAAAACATCAATTTATATCTAGGACTTACACCCAATGAAAGATATGCTTTCATTCATTTACTAAGGAGATAAAAGGATGTCTTTTCCTAGAGTTATGATGATTTAAAAACCTATGACACATCTATGATTCAACATACTATACCAATTCTACCTGATGTGAAACCCATTCAACAAAAGCTTAGGAAGATCCTTCCTAATATTCAAGATCAAATTAAGACCGAGTTAAATAATCTACTCAAAGCCAAAATCGTTTTCCTGGTGAGACATTCAAAGTGGGTTTGAAGTCTTGTGTTAGTTAGGAAAAAGAATGGAGACATTGGAAATTGGATAAATTTTAGGAATTTGAATAGGGAATGTGAAAAGGATAACCTTCCTTTGCCTCCAATGGAACACATTTTACAGTCTATTATTGGTTCTAAATTAATGTCAGTTTTAAGTGGTTTTTGAGATATAACCAAATTCTTGTGCATCCTAAATAGAGATTGAAAACCACATTCAGGACCAAATGGGGTACATAGTCTTATCAGAAAATGCCTTTTGGACTGATAAATTTTAGAGCCACATTCCAAAGAGCCATGGAGATTTATTTAAAAGGTTTGATTAATAAATTAGTTGTTGTGTGTTTAGATGATATCACAATCTTTTTAAAAGAGAGAAAAAAATCATCTTAATGATATAAAGAAAATCTTTGAAAGATACAGAAAGTTTGGAATTCCTTTGAATCTTAGGAAATCATTCTTTACTCTCAGTGAAGGTAAACTTTTAGCGTTTATTGTTTCTAAAGAAGGAATTAGGATAGATCCAAAAAGAATCAAGGTGGTTTCAGAATTTTTCTTGCCTCACAACAAAAAATATATTCAATCCTTTCTTGGCTAGATTAATTTTGTCAAACGATTCGTCCCTGGCTTTTCACAAATTTTTATGCCTTTATAGAATATGATAGAAAACAAGGCAATCTACAAATGGGGACAATTTAGGGGTGTGTATTTTCCCTTTGAGGTTTATGTAGTAACAACAGTAGAAGGTAATGGAGATGGAGAGACAACACTCATGATCCAGATTTAAATAGGAACAAAACAAATTATAGATATAACCATAAATACAAAGATGAAGTAGAAATAACGCTTCATTTCATTAATATCAAACAATAAAATACACTTACACACATAATGGAAATAACACTAGCTCAGGCAATGGTAGCTTATATCTGAGAAGAGATGTGGTAGCTACATGCCTCTGAACTATGTTACAATTAGGCTCAAAGGCATATTTATTATTGAGAAACAATGGAAAAACCTAAACATCCAAAATCATAACCATGGGAGATGAAGCACAAACTATGGGCCCTGTTTCAGTAAATTGGTATATCAACTTCCCAAGGTGGTAACTTTGGCAGATGATCTTTGTTTGATGCACACAATAGCTCGTTAGAAATATGTATCCAAGTAATACAACTTTTGAATGACCAACGTTAGTTGAAGATCCAAGTTGGTCCCATTTTTTCCAAAAAATGTCATTTAGGGCCTAAAAATGGCTACGGAAGTTGAGGACCTGAAAAACTGCCAAAAATAGTAAATTTTGCTACAAATAAGGAAACTGAAAAACTGAAAGAAACAATGGTGGGGGTCCAAGTGGAATAGGCGGGTGGCCATGAATATCCACCTAGATCCATTCAATTCATTGAGTAACAAATTTTGCGGTTGTTTTAGCTTTCTAACCTCATACAAGGAAATGTTAGCCTTAGTCATTTTCATGTCCTCTACAATATTATACTAAATGTTATCTAAAACTATCAAAGTTTTAGATGATGAAGGAGATATAATAGGAGACTTAGAGGTCTTGGAGAAGAATCAGAAGTTTGGATAGAGTTCTTTTTTATCGTACATTTCTCTTTAGTAGAAGGAGTGCACGACTTTTGATTTTTACCTAATGAAGTGGTATCAATAGGTCCCTTACTTCTACTACTTACTGGTAAAGCTTCTTCTTCTTCTTCTTCTTCATTCTCTGAAGTGGTTAATATGAAGTCCCATAACCCATGAGTTTCAATGATATCTTCTTCTTGTGCTTCATTAGAAGACAAAGATGTTTCTTCTTCATCATCATCTTCATTAGATTCTGCATTTGATATTTCACTAAGGAGGTTGTAATTGTGATGGTTGATTCCTTTTGAAAGGTCGAAAGAACTACCCCAAAGATTCAACAACTTGTCTCTTGATTTTAACCATCACATTTCACATTGTTTTCCAAAAAAAAAAAAAAAATCCTTCCAAATAAAAAGGTTCCTTAGTAGCCTTTTTCTTGGATTCATAATTAAAATTTACTCTCTTGATCTATGTTTTTTCTTTAATTGAAGATTTCTTGTCAAGATCTTGAACTATATTTTCAATAGATAAAGCTTATTTCATGTTGTCGAGAAGTACTATTTTATGAGCTCTATCTATGAACATGGTGATATTTGAAGGAAGAGCACTAATGTACCATTCAATCTACAGATCAGTACTAGGTCTAGAAGTATCTAGGAATTTATTTAAAATTCCTCAACTAAATCTTTAATTTTCTCATTTGGGTTGGTTTGAGATTTGAAAAATCATTGATTAAAGTAGTTTTTGTTTGATCATCCCCAAATTTCAAAAAAAAAAAATTCTTCAAACATATCCCAGCTTGTGATTGATTTGACTGGTAAGGAGAAAGACTAAGACCCTATAGATCCTTCAAATGTATAAGGGAAAAGTTTGCAAACTACATCTTTTTTTATAACTCCATTGAGATTTATTTCCAACATAAACTTATGAAGGTGTTCCTCTACGAGTAAACCATCATCTGGATTATACTTAGGTAACCACCTTGTTGGGTGTTTAGGAAGAGGATGTAATGGTGGTGTCTGTTAGTGTCAGTGTTTCACACTGCCATCAGTTATCAAAATTTTCCCTTTTTCATTTCATAGTAGGAGTCCCATACTAATGATTTTTCATTCCATTAGGTCATGGATTCACTGATGGTAGGGTTTTGTTCAATTTTTCCCTCAAGACTATACTTGCTTATCCTCTTTCATATACTTTAGTCATGGCTTATGTCCACTTTGCAATTCATTTCATTAAGTCTTAGGGTTTGATCTCATTAGGTTTTAGGGTCCCACCATGGTCAAATCCAACAATTACATGCCAATAATGATCAGCAAGGACATGAGGAGGCCAATAATGGTTGGTAAAGCCATAATTTATCATAGTGGAAGCCTAATGTAGTTCTCGCCTCAAAAATTCTTTTGAGGTGAAAACAAAGTATTTTGTTTTTATCTTCATTTCTTATGTAATTTTATGTTTCCATATGTAATATTGGTTCCTAGCTACTCCTAAGCATCTGATGATGTTGCCAAGAACCTGCCACTAGAAAAATCAAGTCATCATGAGCACCAATTCACCTACAAAAGCAAAAGAGAAACAAGCACTAAAACCCTAAATTCCTCTCCCACTGAGCTAGGGTTGGCTATGGGATTAGAGATATCTGAATAGAGGAGGCATAAGGGATATCAGAAGGTATGAGGCCATTACATATCATCAAACATCAGGTCTCCATCATTTGCCAAGAAGTCATTCCAAGGAACAAGCCATTCACCACACATAAGGGATGGTTTTTCTTCAAACTGTGTTTCTGAGAAAGAAAAGATGAATTTGACAAAAATGAGAGAGGCTTTTGTCCATCATTGACCCAAGAAGAAACACCACTTTCAGTTTTTACATAGGTTTCATGGTTTGGAAGAAATGTCGAAAACATCATTTGCCTCAGGAGGGTTAATGCACCTCTAGAGTGACCTCGGTAAAATCAATTTTTTCTCCTAGATGGAATGACCAAATGACTCATGTGATGACTCAAATGATAAGTAGACAAAAATGTATTTCCAATGAGCTATCATGAGATCAATTGGCATTTGAGGAAGACCTTAGAAAGTTAACTGCAACAACATTATGCATTTTGGCAACCTCATTCTGCACATTTTGACTAGTCTTGGGCAATTGAGAATTTGACAAGGTAAATGAAATCCAAATTGAAAAATTCAAGATGTTCTGGAAATTAGACTCGACAAAGATTTCCAATGAGCTATTCCACACCTAATTTGGACACTAGGAAGGTAGTAAAAAGTTGTCTTGACTGTAGCACATGCTTTTGGCAAGGTGGCACTCCGCTTTTGACAGTGGCACTACGCTTTTAGCAATGGCGCTACGCTTTTGGCAAGAGAGCTTCAAAACCTAAAAAATTCAAGAAACTTCAAAATTTCTCTCTCTTACCTTCATTTCAGGTAATTTGACCTCCCTCACTTCAGTTTTAGTATGCACATCAAACTTTTAAGCATCATTTCTCGTGGTAAATCTGAAACCCTAAATTTGTCCCTAGTATGCCTAAAACCATAAACCCTCTTTGTTCCTCCTATCACCTATCACAACAACTCTAAAGTATTTCCCTATCCCTATTTCCCTATCCCTTTATCCCTTTATCCTTATTCCACATCATTCCTATCCCTTTACCCCTCTTCCCAAAGGGCAATTTCTCAAACAAAACAAGCCCTCCCTTTCATTTTTATCATTCCTACTCCCTCATTCATTTTCTAGCCCATAAGGTCATCTCTCATCCCCTCGCTCCTAAATCACCCATACTCACTCCTTCCATACCTTCTCTATGGGTACATAACTTCAAAACCTAACAAACATGGACAAGGAAGACCTTCGAGCAGTGCTCAGGTGAAGACAAATGAGAAGGCCAAAGAGACTAGAACTACTGAGATACTAGTGTTCTTGACATATCAAAGATGGTCAAGGAAGTTGTTTGCAGCTTCCAAGAAAGTGTTTACTCCACAAGATGTGGAATGGACCTTGCCTTCTTCATCAGTCCACAGGAAAATGTTATCTCCACAAGGTGTGGAAGGGGCTTTGCCTTCTACATCGACAAAATAGGTACAGGTTGAGCAGCTAAGCGAAGGCAAGGAAAAGGTACAATAAGATGACATGGATGATGACCAAGAAAGGGAATTTTAGTTGGAGAAGCATGATAATGAGCCCGAGCAACATGTCACTAGGATCATTCATCTAGAGGCTCATTAGAGGGAAAATGTCAAAGATGTCATTATTCAAGAGAAAGAAGCCCAAATACAAGCTTTGACGGACAACTTAGAGAGAGCTAAGTTTTTCATCACTTACCTGGAGCAATAAAAGAAACAACTAAGTCATAAACAGGTCCTCATGGAACTTGAGCTACTGAAGATAAGGAGGCAAAGTGACAAAGAGGCTCATGTCACTTTGACTCCCATTGAGTAAGAAATTGAACAAGATAGAGAAACTTAGCTTGAAAGAGTCAACCTACATCTTGAAGGGCTCATTGATAAGTCCAACAGGGATAATAAAATGCTCCAACACATGGCATACCATTACATGGCTCATAACAAAATTTGTAACATGAGGATCAGAAAGTTAAAAGCTAGGTTGAGGAGAGCCATAGAGGGCAAGAAAGAGAAATATAGGTTGAAGATGTTGGTTGAAGCCTCTTTGGCCAACAAAAGCACTTGATGGTGGTGCTCCATGCCAAATTTGGGCAAATTTCGAGGAGTTTTTGCATTTTTGAAATTTTGGAATTTTTAACACAGAAAATTTGCCCAGAAGCACAGTGCCACCAGTGCTACGCTTTTTCTTGAGGCATCCATTGGAGAAAAGGCTGACATTTTTGGATTCATAATGATGAGGACATGCACCGTAGAAATTTTTAGAAGTTTTGGAGTAGATCTGGCTCACCAAAATGTCCAAAAACTACCAAACAATGACCTTTCTACCTCTTTTTGGACACACAGAAAGAAGTCTTGGGAGATTCAAGTTTTTAAGGGGAAAATCACCTCCAAATTCAAAATTTTGGGTGTTCCGGAAACGAGACTTGAGCACCTTTCCAACGAGCTATGATGGGCCCAATTTGGATGTTGGGAAGGCCTCCAAAAGTGACATGAAAGTGGCGCTATGCTTCTGGCCAGTGGCGCTGCGCTTACGGCCTTTTTTGCTCAAGAAACCAAAATTCACCTGTTTTGACTGTGAATTGGATTTCTCTCTCCTCACAGATTATTTTGCTGATGTAATTGATGACATGGCATGTAAATGTAATATTAAAATAGTATTAGAGGGTAGATTCATTAGTTAGAGGTGGTTTTGAGGCAAATGAATCTGTTTCCACTCTTTTATAGGTAGGTCGTTTGATTACCTATATTTTAGTTCTTAGTTGGGAAATGGTTGAAACAACCCCTCTTCTCATGGATTTGACCCTTGAAGGTTAGGATGAGTAGTTTAGATGTCTATATTATGTGTTTTCTTGGTCATTTGGTGATTCACTTGGATGCTCTGAGCTTGATTGTACACCATTGTAAGCAGTTTCGTAAGGAAATTAACAAGATTTGCAGCTATTTTTATGGGATTCCTGTGGTATGGTGCTTTTTCATAGTTTCTTCTTTTGTTATCAGTTTTTTACATGATTTATGTATGCCATCATCTATTTTACTGCTTCTAACTGAATGATATCAAGATAGATAGGTAGAATTCATTGTTTGCAGTGCTCTACCTTGGGAAATCGTTCAATATTCTATGTTTTTTGTTGTTTGAGAAGGATACATGATCATTACATGCCCTCCTCAGCTCCTCACCAATCTTAGACATCTCACCTCACTCAATTTCAAGTGTTAAAGCCTATACCTACCTTGCCCCATAGAACACCCTGCATTATGGCCTAATTTCTCAGACCTAAACTGCTCAGCTCCATCTGATCCAAAAAAACCAACAAATTCAATCAAAACCTTTTAAGCTACTATACCTAGCATAAAATATTTTTCATGATCCAATCATCTCGACTAAGATTCATAAGGAGAGAGCCCTCTCCCGACCTGGTAGGGCTAGCTACCAGGTTAAGCTTGGTTTGTGGTTACCCTAAAACTGCCTTCCTTAAGCCTGAGGTCAATCTAGGGTCTAACATAGTGGTGACCATACTGGGGAACGTAGTGTTATGTTCCTCAGAATAATTTATCAACTTTAGATCTGATTGTTGATGGTGGAAAACGGTGAGACATCGGAAGGCTGAAATCATTCACCTGGTGACTCTAAATCAGTTTCAAGATCAGATCCAAGGACTCCACTGGAGGATGAACCTGATGTATAGAAACATGAAAGGACAATATGGAAAGATCATGTATTCAAGTTGGAATTTCATCCAAGATATTATGTTCTTTGTTATAAATTATTTCTTCTCATTTCCCGAGAATGTCAAGAAGGCTTTACGAAGTATACTGTATTTGAGAAAATATCTTAGACCTGCATTTGATTCTTTCCCTTTGAAGATTGTGAATACCAAATATTCAGATGCCTTTGATCTTGATCAAGACCCTCCTTTCAAATCTTATGATGATTGTCTTCAAACTAATGAGCCTAAAGAGACCAAGACTAATTCTACAACTTTTGTATATACTCCTATACCTTATAAAATTCCAGATCGATACAAGCCTCTGATTTTACCTCCTATATCCCATGCTTTCCCTAAAACTCATTACCTATATCTGCCAAGATGTTAGAATATTATATATTACGGAGCAATGGAACACATAAAATATTGCAGAAACATAAACACAGAAAACACACACAAGAAGAGAGACATAGATATATGTGGTTCACCTAGTTTGGGCTACGTCCACCCCAAATAGCCAGTCCTTCCTTTCTATTATCCAGCAAAATGAAGAGACACAACCTACAGAAAATCCGCTGTAATATCCTCTGTTTTCTCTCACAGTCTCACCTCTCTGTTTCTCGCTCACAGAATACACATCTATTTCACAGCCTCAAATACAATACCCTCATACAAAGAGAGGGGTTGCCTTCTAGGGAAAAAAACCCTAAACTAAACATAAGTTCTACCGTCAGATCATCTGCCTAATGAACGGCCCAGATTGACTAGAAATTACTATACTTTTACAAGGCAATTTTACAGCTGTTTTTAGCTTCGGGGGCGCTGCCCCCGAAACCCCCCGCCAAGGGGGGCTCCCAAAAGTCGCGGCCGCCCCCCCTAGACCCCCCCTTGAAGCGAATATTTTACGGGCGGCGTTGCCACCCCCATTTTGAACTGGGGTCCAGTGTGGCGGTACCTTTGAATATAGAAGATAATCAGGCTCCACACCCAACACAAGATTTGATGGTGAATGTGACAACATCACTGTGAGAGACATGTACTTAATTTTGAGTCTTTTCTTGACCTTTTTGAAGTTGATGAACAGGATCTCAGTATTAGGCATTTTGCTCTTTCTTTGCAAGGAAAAGTTAAGTGTTGGTTCAAAATCCTACCTGATGGAAGCATCTTAGATTGCCAGCAGTTCTTCAAAGTGTTCCTCGACAAGTGGGTGGTCAAACATAACTCTTTCTTGATTCTAGCAGAGCATAACCAGCTGAAAAGACTGCCAAGGGAGACAGTACAACAATTTTCTGCCAGATTTAACCAAGTTTATTATTCGATGCCTGTTAATATAAGACCTCCTCCTGGATCTGCTCTCTTGCACTATCCAGAAGCCTTTGATTCGGAGATGGAGTTTCAATTGAGAGAAAGGAACCTAACAACACTTGAAGAGATGCACAACAGTGCAGTAGATGTAGAGGCTAATTTGTTGATTAGAAGGGCAAAGTTGAAGGAAGAAGAGATGAAGAACATAGATCTAGAGGAAACGACATGTTTAGAGGTAAAGCTCAACATTTTGGTAAGTGTAGTGGAAGAGATGATGCAAAAGATCACCACAAGGAATGCATATGATGTTCAAGACCATGTCTCGCTGATTGAGGAAAAACAAGTGGTTGATCCAAAACATTTTATTTCTTATCCCCGTTGTCATAGATCTGATAATGATTGTCTTATAGATCATCTTGGAGAAGAGAGATATGTTGATATGACATATATGCTTGATGATGTGTTTTATACTGATGATTTTCCTAAGCTTGATCAATATGATGATGATTTTGTTCTCCAAACAGAAGCTAGTATTTCTAACCAATCAGTGGTTGGTCTATGGAAGGAGGAAGTTGACTTCCAGTAGCTCGAGTATAGTGATCAGCCGTTGCATATTAGCTATGGAAGTGAGGAGGAAAGTGCAGAAACTTTTGAAGTAAGTGAAGGATATTTGCCTTTTTGTTTTACTTTGTTTCAGTTCATCAGAGACATCTTTCGTGCAATCAGAAATCAACCATTGATAAGTTCTGATATGGACCATCTAGAGGGCAATGAAATCCTTGTTCAAGACTTCTCGTATCTAGATTTTCAACCTTCGAATGCCATTGAATGTTCGGTTATAGATGAAGACTTGGAAGCTGGAACATATGATCAAATGATGCAAGATGATTACGTACCATTTTATTTTGAATCATTTTAGTTTTCGAAGGGAATTTCGCATAGTATATCTTCAAATGAGTAGCCCATAAAAAATCATGCAATCTTATTGGAACTAGTAGAAAGTGGGTTGCAACAATATTTTCAAGTTTTTTATGATCCAATAGCTAATGTGTTGGATGATATCTGTAGTCAAATTCCTTCTCCATTAGCTAATTGTGAGCTTGAAAAAAGTATTTATACACACTTGATCCGGTAGCCAATTTCTTTGTCATTATCAATAGGAGTCTCGTCACAAAGCTTAGATGAAAGTTTGCATTCATGGTATGAGGAGAAGAAAAGTAATCTATTGGATGAGCTAAGTCCCAGTGCACATGAATTTCAAGATCCTCATGCAGTATTTTTGGAGTCAGATCGCGAATCCATATTATTCAATCTAGGAAAATTTAGATCTATTTACAAGTTTTCATGGGAGTTGCCTTTTAGTAGTTCTCACTTGTTGTTCATAAACAAGCACTTGTGGAGAATTAAAACAATAGCTAGAATGCTTACTTGGTTACATTGGTTTTTCCATTTCACTTGATTAGGTGATGAATAAAATAGTTAGAGTAGGTTTTATTGAATAAGCTCCACTTCGAGCGTCTTTTCCAGTTTGTTAGATGTGTTTTAGTATTGATTCAGTTTCATGTCAATTTGTCTCTTTCAGTCATCAGTATTCAGTCATGTATTCTAGATTGAGTTTTTCTTACTCCATGCCCAATGGATAAGGCTACTAGGTCTATGGTGTTCTTGGCATCTCCAAGGAGCTACCATCTCCATTGGAGCCAATGTTAGTGTCAGTGTTTCACACTGCCATCAGTGATCAAAATTTGCACTTTTTCATTTCATAGTAGGAGTCCCATACTAATGAGTTTGCATTCCATTAGGTCATGGATTCACTAATGGTAGGGTTTTCTTCAATTTTTCCCTCAAAACTGTATTTGTTGATCCTCTTTCATATATTTTAGTCATGGCTCATGTTCACTTTGCAATTCATTTCATTGGGTCTTAGGGTTTGGTCTCATTAGGTTTTAGGGTCCCACCATGGTCAAGTCCAATAATTACATGCCAATAATGATCAACAAGGACATGAGAAGGCCAATAATGATTGGTAAAGCCATAATTTATCATGGTGAAAGCCTAATGTAGTTCTCACCTCAAAACTTCTTTTGAGGCGAAAACAGAGTATTTCATTTTTATCTTCATTTCTTATGTAATTTTATGTTTCCATGTAATATTGGTTCCCAACATCTCCTAAGAATCTGATGATGTTTCCAAGAACCTGCCACTACAAAAATCAAGTCATCATGAGCACCAATTCACCTGCAAAAGAAAAAGAGAAACAAGCACTAAAACCCTAAATTACTCTCCCGCCGAGCTAGGGTTGGCTATGGGACCAGAGATATCTGAGTAGAGGAGGAACAAGGGATATCAAAAGGTATTAGTCCATTTCATGTCATCAAACATCAGGTCTCCATCATTTGTCAAGAAGTCATTCCAAGGAACAAGCCGTTCAGCACACATAAGGGACAATTTTTCTTCAAACTATGTTTTTGAGCAAGAAAATATGACTTTGAGAAAAGTGAGAGAGTTTTTGTCCATCATTTACCCAACAAGAAAACCCTCTTTCAATATTTACACTGCTTTCGTGGTTTTGGAGAAATGTCGAAAACATCATTTCCCCAGGAGGGTTAATGCACCTTTGGAGTGACCATGGTAAAATCAATTTGTCTCTTAGATGGAATGACCAAATGACTTGTTCTATGAATCGACTGATAAGTAGACACAAGTATCTTTCCAATGAGCTATCATGAGCTCAATTTGGAGTTGAGTAAGACCTTCAAATGTTGACTGCAACAGCACTATGCATTTTGGCAACCTCATTCTGCACATTTTGACCAGTCTTGGGCGATTGAGCTTTTGATAGGGAAATTGAACTCCAAATTAAAAAGTTCAAGATTTTATAGAAATTAGCCTCCATAATATGTCCAACGAGCTATCCCATGCCTAATTTGGACACCGGGAAGGCATTCAAAAGTTTTCTTGAATGTGGCATTGCGCTTTTGGTAGGGTGGCATTGTGCTTTTGACAGTGGCACTGCGCTTTTGGCAGGAGAGCTTCAAAACCTCAAAACTTCAAGAAACTTCAAAATTTCTCTCTCTTATATTCATTGCAAGTAATTTTACCTCCCTCACTTCGGTTTTGGTTTGTAAATCAAACTTTTAAGCATCATCTCCCATGGTAAATATGAAACCCTAAATTTGCCCCTACTATGCCTAAAACCCTAAACCCTCGTTTTTCCTCCAATAACCTATCACTACAACTCTAAACTCTTTCCCTATCCCTATTTCCCTATCCCTTTAACCCTTTATCCTTATTCCATATCATTCCTATCCCTTTATCCCTCTTCCCAAAGGGAAATTTCTCAAACAAAACAAGCCCTCCCTTTCATTTTTATCATTCCTACTCCCTCATTCATTTTCCAACCCATGAGGTCATCTCCCATCCCCTCACTCCTAAATCACCCATACTCACACCTTCCATACCTTCTCTACGGTTACATAACTTCAAAACTTACCAAACATGGACAAGGAAGACCTTCCAGCAGTGCTCAGCTAAAGACAAATGAGAAGGCCAAAGAGACTAGAACTGTTGAGATACCGATGTTCTTTACATATCAAATATGGTCAAGGAAGTTGTTTGCAGTTGCTAGGCAAGTGTTTACTCCACAAGATGTGGAAGGGACCTTTCCTTCTTCATCAGTCCATAGGAAAATGTTATCTCCACAAGGTGTGGAAGGGGCTTTTCCTTCTACATCGACGAAATAGGTACAGGCTGAGCAGCTGAGCAAAGGAAAGGGAAAGGTACAAGAAGATGACTTGGATGATGACCAAGAAAGGGAATTTCAGTTGGAGGAGCATGATGACTAGCCTGAGCAACATGACATAGAGATCACTGATCTAGAGGCTCAAGAGAGGGAAAATGTCAAAGATGTCATTGTTTAGTAGAAAGAAGCCCAAATGCAAGATTTGATGGACAACATAGAGAGAGCTAAGTTTGTCATCACTTACGTCGAGAAATAAAACAAAAAACTAAGTCATAAAAAGGCCCTCATGGAACTTGAGCTACTGAAGATAAAGAGGCAAAGTAACAAAGAGGCTCATGTCACTTTGACTCCCATTGAGCAAGAAATTGAACAAGATAGGGAAACTTGGCTTGAAAGAGTCAACCTACATCTTGAATGTCTCATTGAAAAGTCCAACAGGTACAATAAAATGCTCTGACACATGGCATACCATTACATGGCTCGTAACAAAATTTGTAACATGAGGATCAGGAAGCTAAAAGCTAGGTTGAGGAGAGCCTTAGAGGGCAAGCAAGAGAAACATAGGTTGAAGATGTTGGTTTAAGCCTCCTTGACCAACCAAAGCACTTGATGGTGGTGCTCCATGCCAAATTTGGGCAAATTTTGAGGAGATTTTGCATTTTTGAAATTTTGAAATTCTTAACAAAGAAAATTTTCCCAGAAGCACAGTGCCACTAGTGCTGCACTTTTTCTTGAGGCATCCATTGGAGAAAAGGTTAACATTTTTGGATTCAGAATGATGAGGACATGTACCCTACCAATTTTCAAAAGTTTTGGAGCAGATCTAGTTCACCAAATGTCTAAAAACTATGAAAAGATGAGCTTTCTGCCTCTTTTTGGACACACAAAAAGTAGTCTTGGGAGATTCAAGTTTTGAGGGGGGGAATAAACTCCAAATTCAAATGTTCTAGGTGTTCCAAAGGCTAGACTTGAAAACCCTTCCAATGAGATATCATGGGCTCAATTTGGATGCTGGGAAGGCCTCCAAAAGTGACATGAAAGTGGTGTTATGCTTCTGGCCAGTGGCGCTGCGCTTATGGCCTTTTTTGCTTAAGAAACCAAAATTCACCGGTTTTGACTGTGAATTGGATGTCTCTCTCCTCACAGATGATTTCACTAATGTAATTAATGGCATGGCATGTAAATGTAATAGTAAAATAGTATTAGAGGGTAGATTCATTAGTTAGAGGTGGTTTTGGGCCAAATAAATCTGTTTCCACTCTTTTAGATACATGTTTTTCTATTGCCTATATTCCAGTTCTTAGTTGGGGAATGGTTGAAAAAACCCCTGTTCTCATGGATTCGACCCCTGAAGGTCAAGATGAGTAGTTTAGATGTCTATATTATGTGTTTTCTTGGTCATTTGGTGAGGTTGGATTCATTTGGATGCTCTGAGCTTGATTATACACCATTGTAAGCAGTTTGGCAAGGAAATTAATAGGAATTGTAGCTATATTTATGGGATTCTTGTGGTATGGTGATTTTTCATAGTTTCTTATTTTTTTATCAAATTTTTACATGTTTTATGTATGCCATCATCTATTTCACTGCTTCTAACTGAATGATATCAAGATAGATAGGTAGAATTCATTGTTTGCAGTGCTCTACCTTGGGAATCATTTAGTATTCTATGTTTTCTGTTGTTTGAGAAGGATACATGATTGTTACATGCCCTCCTCAGCTCCTAACCAGTCTTAAACATCCCACCTCACTCAATTTCAAGTGCTAAAGCCTATACCTACCTTTCCCCATAGAAAACCCTGCATTCTGACCTAATTTCCTGGACCTAAATTTCTCAGCTCCATCTGATCCGGTGAAAACCAACATGATCAATCAAAACCTTTAAAGCTACTATAGCTACCATAAAATCTTTTTCATGATCTAATCATCTTGACTGAGTTTCATAAGGAGAGAGACCTCTCCCTACCTGGTAGGGCTAGCTACAAGGTTAAGCTTGGTTTGTGGTTACCCTAGAATTGCCTTCCTTCAACCTAATGTCAATCTAGGCTCTAACAGTGTCATTGCAACTTCCATTGGGTTATTCCACCATCTGTTTGCCATTCTTTGGATATTAGGAGCAAAAGGAGTTATAGTTGACATAGACACAGAGGGAGATTGAACAATTGAATAAGTTTCCCATGTTAAACTACTAATAACAATAGCACTAGTTGATTGTGAAAGAGGAAGTTGAATGCAAGAAGTTGAAAAGGATGATAAGAATAAGGTAAAGGGGAAAGAGAAGAAGTGATATCGATAGAAGGAGTATGAGGTGGGGAAGAGGATGTAATCCCACTAGCTAAAGATTCAATATCCAAAGTGTTCTTATTTTTCTAGTGAGTGAGTAATGGGAATTAAAAAGGCTTGATTCTGAGTTTATCACTTTGAAATCTTGTTAAAACTCTGGAAGATTGAAGAGATGAGTTAACATATCCTTCAGAAAGCTAGTATGAGCAAGTTTTTATCTAGAAATTGAAATTCCTTCCAATCTCTAAATTAAATTCTACACTTTAGGGGACTCTACAAGTGATTATGTAGAAGTTTGACTGATTGGTTTTTAAAGTGAGCTAGGAAATTTGGTGACTGATTCAACAACTTCAAATCTAGGACAATGAGATTTAGAATGGGAGGTAAAATTACTTGCAATGAATATAAGAGAGAGAAATTTTGAAGTTTCTTGAAGTTTTGAGGTTTTGAA
>Ga0181465_100449_pt1 | contig 16422 bp, 9 predicted proteins | sample InSIn3gowninarea_FD_119076 | JGI IMG/M metagenome (GOLD analysis project Ga0181465, IMG submission 119076) | Clean room microbial communities from NASA Spacecraft Assembly Facility at Jet Propulsion Laboratory, Pasadena, California, USA -... ... | reverse complement strand
AAATGAATATCACCATGTAAACAACGGAACCATGAATACAAGCAGAAGAAACTTTTTATCTCAACTCTCGCTTGCAACCGCAAGTTTCGCTATTCCGAAATATGGCTTTTCATCATCTACAAAAGCAGATGAATTTGTTGAAGTGGAGATCACACATGGCAGGATAAAAGGCATGCGTCAAGACGGTGTGAATATATTTAAAGGAATACCTTATGCCGGACGGGTATCAGGCGACCGAAGATTTCGCCGGCCTGCACCATTGGAAAAATGGACGGGTGTACGTGATGCGCTGCAACTCGGGGCTCCTGCTATCCAGGCGCCAAGACGCAACGAGCCACCCCCTTCAGAAGATTGCCTGTTCCTGAATGTCTGGACTCCCGCAAATGATAATAAAAAGCGCCCTGTGATGTTTTACAATCACGGAGGTGGTTTTGTTATTGGCTCAGGAGGATCAGGTGGGCAGGACGGTGCTAACCTTGCCCGCAATTTCGATGTTGTTGTTGTAGAAACTAACCATCGCCTGGGCTTGCTCGGTTTTCTCTACCTCGATGAAATTGGAGGACCAGACTACGCAGGATCAGGTAATATGGGTATACTGGATATTACCGAGGGGTTGAAATGGGTAAATAAAAATATTGCTCAATTTGGCGGCGACCCGAACAACGTTATGATCTGGGGCGAATCGGGTGGAGGAGCAAAAACGTCGTGTTTATATGCATTGCCGGAGGCTGCACCCTATTTCAATAAAGCATCTATCGAAAGCGGTCCGGGTGTGCGTATGACTACAAAAGAAACTGCTGCTGAAACCACGGCCATGCTGTTGAAAGAATTAAATATTGCGCCTAAAGATTGGAGAAAGTTGCTTGAGGTGCCTGCTGCTGATTTACTGACCATACAGGCCAGGTTGCCTTTTGTAGCCCCGTTTGTGGAGAAGAATAGTAAAAAGCCCCCTATGGACCGTAAGGCGGGAGGTTTTGGCCCGGTGGTAGATGGTGATATTAATTTGCTCAAAATCTTCTCTACTTAAACTACTATTCTAAGATGCTATCTATTTTTAAGCCTTTTAAAATTCTCTGGTTGTTACTTTCTTTTCCTTGATGAAAAGAAAGTAACCAAAGAAAAATCAAGAAAGGAATGATTACATCCTCCCGCCTTTTGCGGGACAGGCTATTCCTTTCATTGTTCCCTGATTAAGCTTTATTACTACTGTGGTTTCAGCATTTGTTTTTTATGCCTGCTCTGCTCAATTGACTCTATGGGACAAAGCATTACAACTTAAGAGTGTTCTTTCCGGCTTTTAACGGGTAGTTTTTATCCTTCCAAACGAAAGTGCCGGCAATATTTTGTGGCAGGTTTATGTCGGCCTGCAAGGCGCCCTTTTGTAGTTTATACTTCACCGCTATTTTTCCGTTTGGATGAGGCATCTCGCCACTGATCTCTCCAATAGCGCCGAGGTGAGGGTTGATCTTTATTTTCGAAAAGCCGGGTGCATCACTGTCTATTCCAAGTACGGTACGAAAGAATTCAATATTAGGGCTTGATCCCCATGCATGGCAGTCGGAACGTGTAGTACTTACGTCGGAGGTTTCCGCCCAGGTGGTAAGTCCCATAGCTATATTTTCACGCCACTTGTCTAACCATTTCAGGTAGTCATTTCCCAGCCCCGCCTTTACCAATGCCTGGTGGAGATAATACTTAAAATATATCGAAGCCTGCACCAGTGTTGTATCAGTCAACATCTTGTTTGCCAAAGTTGTTGCGTTTACACCTGAAACGACGCCTGAAAGAATGGCGAGAGAGTTTGCGTGTTGAGAAAACAGGTCCTTGTCTTCGGTGTCGGCATAAAGCCCCCTGCCTGCGTTCCAATATTTTCTTTGAGTGGTCTGTCTAAGCTTGTCTGCACGACTTGCGTAAAGACGGGCAAGATCCTTCAAGCCCAACCTGTTTTCCAGTTCGCTTGCCAACCGGTAAGTCCAAAGCAGAGTCATATCCAGTACTGCAGATTCTCCGTTTTTGCCTTTTGGTGCCATTCCAAAGTTCCACCCTTTTCCCGACGCCCAATCGGTAAACTCCCAGTAGGGAGCATTTTTCAAAGACCCATCGTCTTGCTGGTATCTTTCGAAAAAAGACAACACCTGTCTTGCCCCCGGAAGCTTGTCTTTGATGAAGAGGCTGTCGGGACGATACATGTAGTAATCGTGAAGCATGGCAATCCACCAGAGTGAAAATGTGGGAATCTCCTGGTGCAAGTCGGTGGGGTAACGGCTTAGCGTTATCCCTTCAGCAATACGTGAGTGATCCATGAGTGTGAGTGCATTTCGCACGAGCCGGTCATCGCCGGCATTGTATAACGAAACCAGCGCTTGTATCCTGGCATCGCCGATATATTGCAATTGCTCGTAGTAAGGGCAATCCATGTATGTTTCAAAGGCACAAAGCCTTGCCGTTCTCCAACCAACGTCGAGCATTTTTCCCATCTCCGGGTTTTGTGTTTGTAGTTTAGCGTTTTGTACAAACGGATAGCCCGTAAAGGTGCCGTAAAGGTCTTCAATAACTAATGGTTCATTTTTCGTATAAACTGTAAGTTGCAGGTAGCGGTAGGTTCTCCACCAAAGCGGGGTATATTCCTGGTTCATTGTTCCATCGGAAACCACACTGTCTGCCTTTCCAATAAACAGCTTTCCCTCGACTTCGTTACGATTTCCTTTAGGAAGAGTTGGCACTCTAAAGCCCGTTAATTGTTCACTTTTTCCAATGTACAATCCTTCTGCATAAGCCATCGACATACTTGCATTTTGCCCACCACTAAACATCACTGTTGGGTAGGCGTTTGTCAAGAAACCCTGGTCGAGCAATATTGTAGCTTTTGAGTTGGGTGGTATCGTAACCTTTGTTTTTGCTGAAGGAAAGCCGGCGGGAACCTGTACACCATCTGTTTTTCTTACGGCCGACAACCTTTGCATGGTCATTTCCATTTGAGGGATTGGAGAAGGCACCAGCATCCACCCCGTGGAGTTGACCGCGGTTTGTTTTGTTACCGCCGGTCCAATGACACGCGCTTTTACCCACTTGCTGTCGTCGTAATCCGGCTTATTCCAACCTTTCACGTGTTTGTTCATATCAATCAACTCTGCAGGACCGGCAACGTAATATCCGGGAACTCTAACAGGTAATGGCTGGTAGCTTTCGTCCTTAACTGTTTTCCAACTGTCATTCGTATTTATAATCTCCTCAGCATCGCTATTTCCCTGAAGAATAAAAGCGGTTAAGTAGGTAATTTGGGCTTCCGGCTTGTTGCGGCCGTCATTCCATACCACAGCCGAAATTGTATTGCTACCTGTGGCCAGGTATGAAGCGATATCAATGGTTTCAAAATTCCAGAAGTAGAGATCGCCACGGGCCGGTCCCTGTGATACTTGTTTTCCATTCACAAAAAGCTTGTAACGGTTGTCCGCCGAAACATGAACCACAAAAGAAGCCGGCTTGTCTTTTAGCTCAATCGTTTTCCTGAATTTAAAAACGCCATAATCCCTGAGAGTAAGGTCAGATGTTGCATTAAACCTGTTGATGGCTACACCAGGACCGGTTATCCATTGCGCTTTCCACTGCTTCTGCAAGAGTTCCGGACTAATCTGCTGAGCCTCCACGGCCTGGGTTAAGAAAAATGCAGATCCTGTCAAAAAAGTAAATACGATTCTTATCATAATTCTCATATGGCTGTATTAGTATCTTTTTGCAATCTATACTTCCTTAAGTTAAAATGTGAGGGATCGTTGTCGGGGTTCCTCTATAAAACTTTTAAATGTATCATGTTGGTTTTTACGCACCGTCCTGAACTGTGATGTCGAACAATTTTAAATGAATGCTTTAGTGTCGAAAATTCAAATCGGAGGAAAGCATGATCCGCAAGGAGAGAAAAATGGACGTTATAATTTGTAAGATATGGCGAAAGAAAATCTTGTTTTTTATGTAGCCGGCAGTAGAGTTTCAATTAAACATCGTTGTGTCACTCCCTTATACGATTGTAGTTACTTCAGCAATTACAGCTAAGAAAGGGCACCAGTATATGGGCCTGGCTAACCGCCATCATTTATCCTCGTAAAACTTTGGCAGCGACCAGGAAAAACGTACGGCCAGAACGCGAACAACGAAGACAATCAAAATACCGATTATATAAGCATAACTAAACGGAAACTGTAAGCTTATAAGCAGGAAAAAAACAACGCCGCCCAGTATACTTGCAGATGCATAAATCTCTTTCTGAAAAATAAGTGGAATGTTGTTCAGCAACACATCTCTGAGTACACCACCGAAACAACCGGTTACTGTTCCCAACATAATACAAATACCTTTACCGAGTTCATGCTCTATTCCTGTTTGTATGCCAACCATAGTAAACAAACCAAGTCCGATGGCGTCGAAGTAGAACAGCATTCGAACAAATTTCTTCAGCCAGGAAGAAAAAAATAAAGCGGATACAGCACCGATGATGATTACCCAAATAGCTGTTGAATTGGTTAGCCACGCTACCGGTAATCTTCCCAGCAGCACATCCCTGATGGTGCCTCCGCCAATTGCGGTTGCAAAAGAAATAATCAGAACGCCAAAAGGGTCGAGCTTTTTTTCCATGGCTGCAAAAGCACCTGCAACGGCAAAGCTGAAAGTGCCTAAAATATCGATGAAGCCGATAAAGTCGTATTCCATACGGTAAAAATAGAGTGAAGGTTGGGTGTTAGTGTAGTTCGAATGAAAACTTCTTTTGGATACTGATTTTGTAGTAACGACAGCATTCCAGGTAGAACTATTCTTCCTCAAATTCGATGAAAACTTGTGCGGGCCGGGGAATGGAAAACCCACACGGCAAGGTCGTCTACTGCGTAGTAAAAGTAACAGGCCAATAGCATAAAATAATTATCAATAGACCCAATTGCCAATAGCGTAACTTTCACTTACTGTACAGGTCCCACATCTGTACCCCCATTTCATCATATGAGATACATCGGTAAATTACATAAAGCATTTAACTCAATTGCTGAAGTCTTGCGTGGAAAGATTGGTTTAGGCGCCCATGCGCTAATGATCTTATCCCTTCTTGCCAACCAGGTAAGCGCAGAACCTTCTTACGAAACAGTACGGCCCCGCATCGTTGTTACTGCTGATCCGGAGCTCGACGACAATAATTCTCTCATCCGTTTCCTGCTCTACAGTAGCGACCTGCAAATAGAAGGGCTGGTTTACGCCGGTAGTCAATTTCACCGGAAAGGAGACGGAAAGGGAACAAAGTGGTTTGTTCCCGGAAGGGAATATGCACGTTTTGGGTTAGATACCTGTCCCTGTACATCCTGGCGCTGGGCGAAAGAAGAACACTTCGTTAGTACCTTAACTGAAATAAGAGGTTTGAGTTAGATACTTATATAGTGGCATTTTCGAAGAACTTTTTTGGAAACCAAAAATTAATCACTTGAAATGACTGCATTAAGCTTAAGTAAACGACATTGAACAGGGATTGAAGACTTTCCTTTCTTGCCTATAGAGCGAATATTCTTTTGTCAATCTACCCAATGAGTAAATGATCCGGTAAATCTGCACTTGTTTTTGAACGATCTGAAAGGATAGTCTTAAGGGATTGACAGGATCACTAAACTGTTTTAGAGCGATAAATTTCAAAAATAAACTGATAAAATCACTATACATGCCGTCAATAAGTCTCCACAAAATATTGTTATGCCTGTCTTTTATGTATGCTTCTGCAACAAATGCACAGAACAACCTGCTGCAGTCAAACCAGCAATTGGCTAAAAACTTCACCACAAAAGACACATTATTCAAAGAGCCGTATGTCGACGTGGATGAGTGGCGCGATAAGCCCGTGCGTCATCGTTACGTGCACGGCGGGTTCAGGGGTACGAATGCCCGTTTCTCCTTTTACTTTCCAACGAAGGAAAAATACCAGGGCCGCTTTTTCCAATACATTACTCCATTTCCCGACAACGAAAATTTATCGCAGGGAGCCTCAGGCGAGGAAGACAAGATCGGATTTGCAGTTACGCATGGCGCGTACTTCGTTGAAACAAACGAAGGTGGACGAATAGATTTTGCAAAACCTGAATCAGCCGACCCTACTATTGGTGCATTCAGGGCGAATGCGGCCTCGGCTCAATTCTCACGGGTAGTGGCAACGCAAATTTTTGGAGGCAAGCGTCCCTATGGTTATGCTTTTGGTGGAAGCGGTGGTGCTTACCGGACGGTTGGCGGCATTGAAAATACCGAGGATGTATGGCACGGTGTCGTTCCCTATGTACTCGGTTCACCCATGGCTATTCCCAACGTCTTCACTGTTCGAATGCATGCTCTGCGGGTCTTAAACGACAAGTTTCCGCAGATTATTGATGCATTGGAACCTGGAGGCAGTGGTGATATGTATGCAGGATTGAACCAGGAAGAAAAAGAAGCACTGCAGGAAGTTACAAAAATGGGCTTTCCGCCCCAATCATGGTATGGATACAAGGGAATGGGCATACATGGATTTTTGGTTTTATACCAGGGTGTGGTGCGGTCAGACAAAAAATATTTCGACAATGATTTTTGGGAAGTACCGGGCTATCTCGGCTACAATCAACCGGCTTCGCTTATAAAGGCGCGTATTCAGAAAGTGAGCACGGTGAAGGCAGGACTGCCGGTTAACCAGGCGGTTAGCATGGGATTAGTCCAGCCGATGTCTGTAACCGAACGTGGCACAGCCGATGCTGCCTGGAAGGCCATTGGCGGGGTAGAAGGAGGAATGCCGGTTGCCTTTCAACTCCAGCATGCGCTGCCCGACATGCAGTTTTTGGGCGGCGATTTAATAATTAAGAGCGGTGCGGCTGCGGGTAAAGTCTTGCAACTAACAAAAGTGGCCGGCGATAAAGTAGTAATCGGTCCTGCCGACCCCACTATACTTGTGCAACTGAAACCCGGCGATACGGTACAGGTCGACAATTCCAACTTCCTTGCCGTTCAAACCTACCACCGCCACCAGTTGCCGAAGTCCAAAGAAGAATACCCGGTATACGACCAGTTCCGTGATAAAGATGGCAACCCTCTTTATCCGCAACGCCCCATGCTGCTTGGGCCCCGTTTTACCATGGGTGCCGCGGGAGTATTGCCAACCGGTAAATTCAAGGGAAAAATGATTTTGTTGGAATCGCTTTGGGACCGTGAAGCATTTCCGTGGCAGGCAGATTGGTACCGTTCCAGGGTACAGGAAAACCTGGGCGATAAAACAGACGACAACTTTCGCCTTTGGTACACAGACCATGCGCTTCACGGTGATATTTCCGTTGAAGATGACCCCACACACACCGTTGCCTACCTGGGAGTACTGCAACAGGCACTGCTCGACCTGGCCGCCTGGGTGGAAAAAGGCATTGCACCTCCTGCTACCACGAATTATAAAATTGCCCACGGGCAGGTGATAGTACCTCCAACAGCCGATGAGCGCAAAGGCATACAACCGGTTGTAATGGTAAAAGTCAATGGCGGCAAAAGAGTGGAAGTGAAAGCAGGCCAACCGGTTGCCTTTACAGCCATTGTGGAAGTGCCGAAAGGTATGGGCAAAGTGGTTGCCGCTGCGTGGAATTTCGAAGGATTGCCCAAAGAAATCGGCAAACTTTCGGGCTGGAACTTCCTTGAATCAGACGCATTCCCGGTCAGAGCAACATTAATTCCGGCGGACAAAACCGGTTCCCGTGTGACGGTGAAAACCACCCATACGTTTTCCAAACCTGGAACCTATTTCCCCACACTAAGAGTAGCAGCACAACGGCAGGGTGATACAACAACACCATATACCCGCATCCAAAACCTTGACCGGGTAAGGGTGGTGGTTAAATAAAATCAGCGGCTTATCAAGTTCCGCGGCTTTGAATAATAACAGCTACAAATGAATGAATGAATGAATGAATGCTACTTCGGTAGCTTTTGTTTTTATGTAGCGAGCAATAGAGTTTCAATTAAACATCGTTGTGTCACTCCCTTGTGCGTTCTGTAATTCTAATCAGCAATAAACAAGTTGCATATTTAGTTGAACCACACTGCATAACCTTGTCTTCGTAAGTTCCACGCAAGCCTTTCCTCCATTGCTAAAGCTTCCTCACGGTTCATTGGTTTCACGTTCAGATGTTCATACAAACTGGGGCGAAGATATATTCCATACTTCTGCACTACGTAAGCCGACAGCTTGTGACCTTTCTGGTTTATGTATCCGGTCTTGTGTTGTTGCAACCGTTCTGCCGGCGTCTTACTCGTCATGCCTACATAAAGGCACTCCAGTGTGCCATTAAACTGTGGGTTAGCAGCCCTGAACCTCCAGTTTTCGGTAAACACTTTTTTTGATAGTTCTACCACATATACCCGGTATGTGACCCTCGGCATTTATTATAGTTTTTACTACTTTCAAAGTAAGCATTATCAATCCTTCTAAACAAAACTTTACCTCACCGAAATGTATTTCCGCAGTCGCACATCTTAGCATTTACGGTAATGTACGAGCCAAACTTATAATCATCATTTCTATCCTTAGTTAGAACTTTTTAGTGGTTATGCTTTATAAGCTAAATATACTACAATGGCCCTTTGTAACTGGATCGACTGTCACAGAGTAAAGTCTCTAATAAGGTTGATTAGCCGGCAGTTGAATGACTCCCCTGTTTAAGTCTTCACAGGATTACTTAAAACCAACATGAGAGCAGGGCTTTGCCAGCAACAGAACAACGCTGATGACAAAATCGAAGATCAAAACCCAGGCTCTTGCTTATTCTGCTGACACACATTATCATCTCCCCGGTATAGTTTAAGTGTTCCGCAGGATCATTTTAAATCTTTAATGATAGCAGAACTGCGTCGGGCAACAGATTTATTGTTGCATAAGGTTTACGCATAAAGTGCAATAATAAAAGGACGGTTAGAAGTGGAATAAAGTTATACAAGTACAAGTGAGTGACACAACGATGCTAAATACACCCACAAAAGCTAAGTACAAAACCCTTCTACCCTCTTATTCCGATAGCTATCGGAACTCACTAAAGGGAGGACTTGGGAAACACGGGAGAACCCGGATACTCATTAGGAGCGTGCTGGGCCCGGAGGTAAAAACCGCGTTCATAAGCAATCTGGCCGTCCCAAAACTACCGGCCGTTTGCTTTCAAAAAAAAAATATAACTTTAATATGTTCTCAAAGTAATATGGTGACATAATCCTCACTAATCTTAACCACTAAAACTACCGCTGCTCGTATGAACAACTACTTGTTTAAGAAGAATTATATTCTTCTTCTCTTACTCGTTTCTTCTTTTTCCGTTACAGCACAAACCTTTTCGGTATCCGGCAAGGTTACCGACGACAGTAGCAATGCGCTGTCCGGCGCAACTGTGCTGGAGAAAGGCACAAAAAACTCCACTGTTACCCATGAGGATGGAACATTTCAATTGAATGTTTCGTCGGGTAAAGCAAAACTGGCCGTCAGCTTTGTTGGGCACGAGCCTTTAGAAATTTCAGTAGATAACAAAATGCAGTTGTCTGTGGTATTAAGATCCGCAAATGAGAACCTGCAAGACGTTGTGGTTATCGGTTACGGAACGGTGAAAAGGAAAGATGTAACTGGTGCCGTGGCGGGTATAAATCAAAAGGATATTAGATCGAGGCCGGTAAACAATGCATTAGAAGCCATGCAGGGAAAAGTTGCCGGGGTTGATATTACTTCGAGTGAGCGTCCCGGCCAACTTGGTAATATTAATATTCGCGGAGTGCGTTCATTAACTGCATCAAACTCACCTTTATTTGTTGTTGATGGAATTCCATTAATAACCGGCGGTATCGAAAGTATTAATCCAAATGATATCGAAACAATTGATATCCTGAAAGATGCATCTGCAACGGCCATTTATGGTTCACGTGGTGCAAATGGCGTTGTTATTATTACCACTAAACAGGGTAGGAATGGCAGAGTAACATTGAACCTGAATAGTTCAGTCAGACTTGAAAATTTAGTTGATAATGAAGAAATGTTTAATGCTGCGGATTATATTACTTTCCGCAGATGGGCCTATTATTATGCTGGTTTAAATAATTCAACCGGTGTTAGTTCGAATCCCCGGGGCGATCAGCCTACGCTCGCTACCGACAGGAATTTTTTTGGTGCAACGCTCGATCCTTCTGCCTGGGCTAATATTGCCAAAGGCTGGGCATCTGGTACATGGGATGGTTCAAAAGTTGCCACTACCGATTGGAGGGGTTTGGTTACACAACAGTCTGTAACGACCGATAATATTATTAGTGTTAGTGGTGGAACCGACAAAATAAAAGCGTATGGTTCATTTGGTTATTTAAATAATAAAGGAACCATAAGAGGGCAATCGTACGAAAGATATTCAGCAAAAGCAAATGTTGACATCGCGGCTACAAAATGGCTCTCTTTTGGAAGTAATATTAACGTCACTTATAGTACGCAGGAATACGGGCAATCACAGGTCAATATCGCCACCATAGGTACTCCTGCAGGAGGCTTATATGAATCTGCCCGATCATTGTTCCCTTATGCCGTCCCTTATGATTCTACCGGCACAAGAATTCTGTTTCCCGGGGGTGATAATTCCTTTAAAAACATTGTTGATGAATGGAACTACAACCGGGATCAAAGAGTGATAACGAGGGCGTTTGGTAGTTTTTATACGCAAATAAATATTGCTTCAATCTTCCCTGTATTAAAGGGATTACGGTATCGCATGAACTTTGGCCCCGATTTATCTTATTCTCGTGATGGAATTTATATTGATGCTAACTCGGTAGCAAATGGAGGAAGTACAAACTATGCCGCCCTTATCAATTATAAGACATTTTCATACACATTGGATAATTTGCTTTATTACGATAGGACCCTTGGCGACCACACTTTTGGTTTAACCCTGTTACAAAGCCAAACGGCCTATACAAGAGATACCAGTAATATAACAGGTAATGGTATCCCTTTATCTTCTCAGTTATGGAATGCATTAACCAGCGGAACGGTTACCGGACAACTTAGTACAAGCACCAACATAGTAAAACAACAATTGTTATCTTATATGGCAAGGCTTAATTATAGCTTTAAGGATAAATATTTGTTGACCGTCTCAGCTCGTGAGGACGGGTCTTCAGTACTTGCCGAAGGTCATAAATATTCCTTATTTCCCTCTGCTGCTGTAGCCTGGAGAATCAGCAAAGAAAAGTTTATGAGAACAAGTTGGGTGAATGACTTAAAATTAAGAATTGGCGCCGGGGTGACAGGAAATTCGGCAGTACAACCTTATTCAACATCAGGCCCTGTCACTTCACTGTTTTATCCTTATGTAGCTGCCAACGCCGCTGGTTCAATACCTGCTTCTGCATTGGCAAACCGATTTCTTCAATGGGAAAAAACAACACAATTTAACCTTGGTCTAGATTACTCTGTTTTCAACAGGAGAATTACAGGCAGTGTTGATGTTTATACCTCTACTACTAAGGACTTGTTATTGCAAAGGTCAATTCCTACTGTAAACGGTTTTACTACAACGCTGGCTAATATTGGAAAAACAGCTAACAGCGGAGTTGATATTAATATAACAACGGTTAACATTAACCGGAAAGATTTAAGTTGGACTACCACCATAAATGCAGCATGGCAAAAGGAGCATATTGTTTCATTATCGAACGGAAAACAGGATGACATCAACAATAACTGGTTTATCAATCAGCCGGTTGGTGTAATTTATGGTTATAGGTCTTTAGGTTTATGGCAAGTGGGTGATTCAGCATTAATGAAAGGTTATACTAACAATTCGTTTTCTGCAGGTAATGTAAAAGTTGTTGACCTTAATGGCGATAATAAAATCGATCCAAACAATGATCGCACGATTATTGGCTGGACAAGGCCCCGCTGGGTAGTAGGTATGTCGAACACCGTTACTTATAAGCAGTTTGATTTCACCATCTTCTTATATGGACGATTAAACTACTTGTATAACACCGGCGGTGAGGGAGAGGCTGCCCGGGGTGTACAAAGACAGATTGATTATTATACGCCAAATAATCAAAATGCACAGTACCAGAAACCAATATTCAATGCCGGAAATGCACCTGTCGATCCATATTATACGGCATTAGGATATCAAAATGGTTCTTTTATTAAAATCCGGAACATCTCATTGGGTTACACGCTTAGCAATACAGCTTTGGGCAAATCAGGCCTTTCAAGTTTAAAAGCCTATGTACAGGTATCAAACCCCGGAATGTTATTCTCCAAAATCAAGTACCTCGATATGGATGTGCTGGGGCCAACCTGGAACAGGGGTTTTACACTTGGAATTAATGCGTCATTTTAATAAAAAAACAATTCGAATTACATGAAAAAGAATAATCTTTTATATAAAATAACAATCGTTGCGGCAGTATTTTTTACATCTTCCTGCAATAAAGATTTTTTGAACGAAACACTTACAACGGCAAGAACGACTGATTTTTACAAAACAGATGCCGGGATACAGCAATTAGCGGTAGGCACCTACTACCAGGTTTTTAATGCCCCGTTTAATGGAGAATGGAATTATTCTGCCACTAATTATGGAACCGATGAATTTCACATTGGCGGAGACCCTTCCAATTCGCCCTGGAACAACTACGATGCCACATTCAATTCAACAGTAGTAGCCACTAATACCAATACCGCTGGTTCTAATCTGCAATGGGACGCACTTTACGTAGGAATCGGTGACGCTAATCTGTTGATTCAAAATTGCACAAACAGTACTTCTACTTCTGCTGCAATTAAGAATACGGCTTTAGGTGAAGGATATTTTTTTAGGGCCTATAATTACCTGAGATTAGTAAATCAATATGGAGGCGTGCCGTTACAACTTACCCCGGTTACACCTGATTCTACTGTAAAATTCGAATTTACAAGAGCGACCCCGAAGGATGTTTGTGCCCAGATAATTGTTGATTTTAAAAACGCTTATAACCTGTTATCAAACGCAGGCGGCCCATCTCACATTACAAAAGATGCTGCCGCTCATTATTTGGCAAAAGCGTATCTATTCAGGGCAAGTGAAATAAATAGTTCCTGGAACACCGATACCAAAGTGGCTGATTTAACTGCTATTGGTCCCCTTTGCGACGGCGTAATAACAAACCATCCACTCGCTTCAAATTTTTCAAGTTTATGGAATTTTACAGGTATAAACTCTGCCAACGAATCTTTACCGGAAGTTATTCTTTCTGCTCAATTTACCAACGATGTAAATACCAATCTCGCCAATGGCAATACCCAACACTTGTATTTTGTTTCCAGATATGATGTACAGGACCAAATGGCCCGCGACATAACCGGTGACAGGCCTTTTAGCAGGCTAGCCACTACTTATTTCATGTACCGGGTGTATGATTTAGTAAATGATTCAAGGTTCTGGAAATCTTTCAGAACGAAAAGCGCTCTAAATGGAGCTAAACCGGTTGCTCCAAATGTTCAGGGAGACGTGGGAATTATGTTTGTAATAAACCAGCCGGGAGATACGCGGTACCCCCTGTCAAAAATAGCTAAATCAACATCCGCCACACTGGTTCCCGATGTGTATGGTACAGGAAGAAATATACCCACCACTTATGTGGCTTATCCTGGTGGCAGAACAACAGATGGCGCATTATATACCGATCTGACAACTGCCGGCCAGGGTTTCCCTTCCTGTAGTAAACACATGGACGGTTCGAGGAATTCTTTAAATGATGTTGTCGGGCACAGGGATTTTATTTTGGCGCGTTCTGCTGAAACCTATTTAATAGCTGCAGAAGCAAAGATCAGGTTGGCGCAGACTGGCCAGAGTAGCTATGCCGATGCATTGCCTTACATTAACCCGGTTCGCAGAAGGGCTCAATATAGTAATGGAGAAAGCCGGTCAGCATATTACGATGGAGGTAATACATTACTGTCTGCTACACTTCAAACACCGGGGGTTGGCAACTCGTTTTATCCCGGAAATTCATATTATGAGTCAAATAACATTCCCGTGACCACTGCTGCCTCTGCAAATCTGGCTGTTACCGATATTGCTGCATTGCCTGCACAGGACGAATATATTATTAGTGCTTTAGGCTTGTCCAGTCCATATGACAGAATGTTATGCTTTGTTCTTAACGAGCGTTCCCGTGAATTAGTTGGTGAGTTTAAACGTTGGGAAGACTTATCAAGAACGCAAACCTTAGTTAAGAGGGTACAGGTTTTTAATCTTGAAGGTGGGCCTAATATAAAACCTTTCCACGCTTTGCGTCCCATACCACAAAATTTCCTTGATGGAATTCAGGCATCAGGTGTTGCCTTATCAGCATCCCAAAAACAGGCAATGCAAAATCCCGGTTATTAACTGGCTTTTGAATAATGAAAACAAAGGTTGAAAGAATGAAAGCTACTTCGGTAGCTTTTGTTTTTTATGGAGCCAGCTATAGTACCTTGATTTGACATCGTTGTGTCACTCACTTGTACTTTCGGTAATTTTATTGATCCGGCCGTTGAATAATGAAAAGCAAAGGTTGAATCATTGAAAGCTGCTTCGGTAGCTTTTGTTTTTTTATGTAGCTCCCGTGCTGCACAAAGTCTTCTTAGTTTAATTTGTGCTACTTTGCCTGCCTCACTATTCCAATTTTCTAAAAGCCTTCGTTTATGAAAAAAATACTTCAATGGAGTTATATAGCGCCGGTTATCGTATGGATTTTCTACCTCGTGGCTCCTGTGGGCAATAACCTCTTCATCAACCTGTTGGCTATGGTTGTTTTAATTGTTGGCGTGCTTTCGGCAGTGCATCATGCTGAAGTGGTAGCACACAGGGTAGGCGAACCATATGGCACCATCATTTTGGCTGTTGCTGTAACACTGTTGGAAGCTTCCATAATCGTATCGCTTATGCTAACGGGCGGCGCCGGCGCCGACACCTATGCCCGTGATACACTTTTTGCAGCGGTCATGCTTATACTCAATGGCATCCTTGGTATCAGTATGCTTTTCGGTGCTTTACAATTTAAAGAACAGGCTTTTGAGACCAAAAGTGTAACAATTGCTTTAGTAAGTCTTGTGTCCATCCTCGTGCTCACCCTGGTATTGCCAAACTACACAACCAGTGTTACAGGCCCGGCTTACAGTGCTCCACAGCTTATTGCCGTCGCCGTTTGTTGTGTAGTTATTTACGTTGCCTTCTTGTTTACCCAAACGGTGCGGCACCGCAATTATTTCCTGGCAGAAGAAACCGGCGAAGAAAAAGCCGTTACACGAAACGAAGCGTTGATCAGTTTAGGCTTGTTGCTTGTTTGTTTGGGGGTGGTTGTTTTCCTGGCGAAAAAGCTTTCAGCGGTAATTGAAACCAGTGTGGTCAATGCGGGCTTGCCAACGGCGTTGGTAGGAGTAGCTATTGCTGCTGTGATTCTATTGCCAGAAGGCATTGCAGCGATCCGTGCTGCAAAGCGTAACCAGTACCAGACCAGTATTAACCTTGCTTTAGGCTCGGCACTCGCAAGTATCGGCCTTAGTATACCTACGGTAGCCATCACTTGTATAGTATTGGATTTGCCGCTTGTCCTTGGTTTGGACATGAAATCCATGATACTGCTTGGACTTTCCGTTTTTACCGTAATGCTTTCGCTAAACAAAGGCCGGACGAATGGCTTATATGCAATGGTGCTCCTGGTTAATTTGATGATGTACATCTTCACCATCATTTTTGCATAAGCCCCTATTTTTTTATGTAGCGAAAGCGATTTATCAAGTCCCCTGGCTTTTGAATAATTAAAGCAAAGGTTTAATGAATGAAAGCTACTTCGGTAGCTTTTGTTTTTTATGTAGCCGACAGTAGAGTTTTAATCAAACATCGTTGTGTCACTCACTTGTACCGATGGAGTTGCTGCGGCAAGTTTAGCAGTGAAGCCGTTGTTGTGTCTTTTGACCAACAACTGTTGCGTTGGCCACTACCGCGACAGGCTCTGCTTCACTGGGAGGTGATAATACCTACAGAAGTACTATAACTATGTGCAGCAGAATACAAAGTTGTTTATTCACTAGCGGCAAGGAATTACATATTGACTGAATAACAAGAGCCGTATGAAGGGAGACTTTCGCGTACCCTTCTGTGCGCGGCTAAATTTGAAACGCTTTAGTCTACCCGGCCGTTGCAGCAATTGACTGCATATCGCTTTTCAGCTTTGGCTTAAGCTGAAGGAACGCTTTTGCACATCAGAATAAATTTTTAATCTTTGAATAAATAATGTCCGCCGCGGCGGAGTCACATGGACGTTTTTCAACATCCCACCATTCGCAATACCTGGTGGTTGTGGGTGGTAGTAGTTTGAAACCAGAAAGGCATCCGGGAAAAATGGTAAAAATGTGTTTAC
>Ga0181465_100448_pt1 | contig 16423 bp, 13 predicted proteins | sample InSIn3gowninarea_FD_119076 | JGI IMG/M metagenome (GOLD analysis project Ga0181465, IMG submission 119076) | Clean room microbial communities from NASA Spacecraft Assembly Facility at Jet Propulsion Laboratory, Pasadena, California, USA -... ... | reverse complement strand
CGCCGTGAGAGATTGTCCAGTGAGGTGATTCAGCATCTTGCCTCTCAGTGGCCGAGTAGAAGGAATCGAACTGGCTTCTGTATTTTGACAAGAGTCGAACTGGATGAACAGATGGCAGGAGACAGGCGAATTTCTGGCGTGTTATTTGGCTGTTCCAAGTTGACATGAGCATCCAGATTTAATATCCATGTCCAGGAGTCCAGTGCATGCTGTGTACCGAAGACTGTGCCGCGGAGGTATTGCCCGGGCAAAAACCAAGCCTCACATATTCAAAACGATGAGGAAGATGATGGCGAATATTTGGGATGGTTTGATGATTGTGGTGATGAGAAAGGAAGGCGCAAAGAGGGAGCTTGTCTGCTGGTCAACATGTCGCTGTGGTGCACGTCCTCATCAGCAGAGTGCACGTTCCACCGCCACTTTGCTCGGCTAAACTTCTGGGAAACACCTTCCATGGACATTCGGATGTCCTGACTATCTGTACACTGCAAGACTGGATATCCCAATTTACTGGAAATCTGTCGCCATTTTGATGCAGGCTGGTACACCAGTAGGCGATGCATACCTGCAGATGGCTGAATAGGCCACAACCACATCCTTCTATACTCCGATTTGGGACTGGGTACCTGGACTGTAATCAACAGTTTGTGATAATATTGCTGTTCGATTTTTTGGAAATTAAACGCCCTTAAAGATACAAGCATCGCTGCAGCGTGCTGTTAGGAATTTATGCCGCTCAATTAGCAAGGACAGGAGTCCTGCCATCCCACTCCTGACTGACAGTCGCATCTAATATGAACTCAGCAACGCTTTTCGCGCTGACAGATGGCATGAACCCAGATTTCTCCCCAGCATCGCCAAGTATCTTGACCGACAATGCAGTATCTCCCTTTAACATGGCGGGTCTAGGCATAACGAACACCATCCCACTTTCCTTGATAACCTTGTCCACATCATTCTGATCTTCAAGCGTCTGTCTCATATTCGAATATGTCATAGTCGCTCGCATCAAGAAGTTGAGGTTCGAAAAGGAGGAGTTTGTGCCGAACATTGACATGATGATGACCTTTTTGACTTTGTCGGCAGGTTGTCCTTTGATGGCTTCCGCTACTGCGGTTGCGGAGGCCGACATGAAAAGAGGTGGAGAAGTCGTTGCGGCGAACGGGTTCCCAGATGTTCGTGTTTGGCCGAGTGTGCTGATTAATACCACAGGACCGTTGATTGTGGCCAAGGCGGTGGTGATATCACCGGGTTCGAGGGGAGAGCCTTTGGATATTGTAAGGGAGGGATGAGAAGGCAGAGCGGAGGAAGGTCGGATGAGAGCGGTAACTTTGTAGCCGCGAGTGAGAGCTGACTCGAGAACAAGACGACCAGTGCGACCGGTTGCTCCAATGAGGAGGATGTCGGGGAGACTTGTGGTGTTGGTTGTGGTCGACATCTTGAAGGCTCGGGTGGCTGTAAGATTTTATTTGATTTTGTCGAGATCCTAAGCGTACGAGAGTCACGGCTATCTCGAGTCAACTGGTCGAGATATCGATCGGTCAGACGGCTTCTTCAAAGAGAGGATTGGGCGAAGCTGAAATATATTGTCAAAGTCGTTGTGAGATTTGGATGGTGTGAGCTATATACAGCCTTGAAATTGGCCGGCGACTGAAGGTACTTATACTTATGTATAATCGTCCAACGAGCCGCAGGTTCTACCTTTTACTTGCAGGAAAGCCACCACCCTTTGCTACATCGTTGTTTAACGAAGGAAGGAGGATTCGGACAAGAAGGTGCAGTCGGCCGCTCGGACTTGCCATCTCCGCCGTCGGCCGAGACGCCGCACCCGAGCTTCAACTTTTGAGCTTACATTCCCTCGATCCTTCCTTCTTGATCAGCCACAAACTATGATTACAAACAGCCACTGCTCGAAAGATCGTCCACGGCCCATGAGCTCGGCATCGATGAGTCTCAATGATGACTCTTTGCCGCTGCTTGCATAAGTGCTCTGCGAAGTATGTAATCAAGGATCCGTGTCGGAGGAGGATTCATGCAGCTCGGCCGACGCAAGTGAGACTGACCGGAGAATATATTAATATAAGAAAGTCGCGTTGTAGAGTATATAACTTGACGTCCCCTCTGTTTGAAGGTATACACAATCCCACCACATCTCCAACTCTGCAACCAAGAAAGCATCTTCCTCAACTACCGTTGCATACCTGATCATATTTTGTCCTTCTTCACTTCTCATCTCAGCCTCAGTCCAAAATCACAATCACCATCAACAACCTCAAAATGGCCAACGAAGTTGCCATCATCGGGGCCGGCATTGCCGGCTTGACTTTGGCTCTCAGCCTGCACACCCAGGGTATTCCCTGCGCCATCTATGAAACACGTCCCGAGCCCCAGAACATCGGCGGCGCTGTCATGCTCTCTCCCAATTCTCTCAGGCTCTTCGACGGTATGGGTGTCTACAACGACCTTAAACGCCACGGCTTCAGCTTCGACACCCTCTATTTCAGAGACCTCGCCGGGGACCTCAAGGAAACATACCCCTTCGGCAGTGTTGAGAAGTATGGGTACAGCGGCTTGCGAGTCTATCGCTTTCAACTCATCGACTTGCTTCTTGAGAAGATCAACGCCAACAAGATACCCATATACTTCAACCACAAGTTCTCGCATGTCGTCTCCGAGTCCAAGGATACAGTGACCTGGAAATTCATTGATGGAACTGAGAAGACTTCATCTCTGCTTATTGGAGCAGATGGAATACACAGTCGCGTTAGGAAGTACATGTACCCTGACCTCTCACCAAAATTCACCAGTCTCGCTGGCATCACCGCTGCAGTACCAACTGCAACCCTCAAACTACCTAGCCCGGACTACACAATGCCCGTCACAATCATGTCACCCACTCACGGTGCCTTCGTCATCGCACCTCAAAAGCCAGATGGAAGCGAAGTCCTGATTGGAAAACAAAAACGCATGCCTGAACTATCAAGAGAAGGATGGGATCAACTTTACGCAGACAAAGAAGCCGCTGTCGCTTTCCTTCGCGAAGGATCCGAAGTCTTCGGTGACATAGCGGTTAGCGCTACCTCAGACATCCCGCATGCGCACATCAACATCTGGCCCTTCTATATCATCCCGAGACTCGATTCTTGGTCTTCTACTCACAGAAGAGTACTTTTGGTAGGCGATTCAGCACATGCTATTCCCCCCAGTTCGGGCCAAGGGATATCTCAAGCCGTAGAAGATGTGGTAATGCTAGCAATGCTGTTGGGAAGAGGTAGTAGCGAAAAGAATGATTTGGGGTGGTGGCAAGAAGTTCGACAAGCTAGGCTTCAGGATATCTTGTTACTCAATGCTCGCGTGGATAAGCGTAGACTACCCAAAATTACAGGATCGGATGAAAAAGACGATGCTGAGAAAGGCTTTGATCTCGATTGGCTATATGGCTTGGATGTGGTCAGTGTGGTAGAGGAATATGTGAGAAATTCGTAGTTATATCCATCTCTTTGGCCATTTACATCCGACGAGAAGTTATTGTGCATTCTGACGTACGTATCTAAGAGAGCATCCACGATAGACGAGAAACGGTTAAGAGTGCTCCGAAGAGAGTCACTTTTGGGTAGAAGAACAATCGATGACCAGGCAACCTTGCACACCTCCATCAGTATCCGTCTCTCCATCTCCATGTCCTCATCATCTGCCACTGCGCAATCTATCGTAAGACACAAATCTCAAGCTACAGGACTAGGAGAGATACAAGAAAGGTCACTCCCTACTACAGCTAGAGAGACGATAAGGCTTCTGCACATAATCCAGCAGCACTCTCCTTATACCTGCAGAGAGTATGAGCCATCACTCCGCACTTCTTCACGTGATACGCTGACAAAACAACACAGGAAGATAGGAGAGAAGAGGAACAGGCCAGCAATAGGGATAGATAGGAGAGAAAACGAGAAGGCTACACTGATGCTCCAACGACACAATGTTCCTCCGACCACAGCTTTTGAACATACCTTTGCGCACCTTATCGAGCGGTCTAGGACTGAAGTCAAGGCTTCGCAGGAGAGGGGCAAGGCAAATGCAAGGCTATCTAGCACAAGGAGAAGGCATCTATAAGGTTACATAGACCAAGCAACGACATGACCTTTCCATAGATCCATCACACTCGACAACACACCACTCCGCAGGAAATCAGGTGATAAAGAGACAAGAACCATAATTGAGAGGAGAGAACAAAAAGAAAAAATCGATTGCCGCAGGGCATGTGTCGCTCCCTGATGAGGCGAGAGCGACAAGGTGGGTATACTACTCTAACAAAGCAACAATCTCCGTCTCCTCCTACGACGCGGTCATCATCGCCGCCGTCGCCACTGCCGCTTAATCCTTCAATTCCCATCCTTGCTCTAAAAGATGAAAAAGTTAGTATATATCCGATCAAGTGGTTCTAGGTCTGGGGAGTTACATACCAATCGCGTACCGCCTATCATTGGACTCCTGCTGTTGCTCGAGGGGTACAGACAGTCCTAATTCATCCCACTGGGCATGGGTCTCCACCCAGAGGTCCTGAACAACGACAGGACCACCGGATTGATCGACGAAATTATCGATGTCCTCGTCGTCCTGATCAACGGCAGGACGGTTACCCTGAGCCACAGGGATAACCGGAGCCTGTATGACCACGGGGAGGTTGGCCTGAGCGGCAGGCACGTTGAGCGCGGGAGCAGGGGGGCCAACCTGAACCTGGATGGCCACAGGGATGTTGGCCTGACCCTGACCGCCAGCAGGAGCGGCGACGACAGCGATGGGAGGAGGAGGTGGTGGAGGTGGTGGTGCAGCGGTAGGAGGACCAAAGCAGTTGTCGGCTGCCACGCTCAAAGCCGCCGCCAGCTGCGGGTCCCGTGCCCACGTAGACGGAGGGTGCCCGCCGTGAACAGTGGCACGGCCGTTGCTGTGACAGATTAGATATAGATAAAAAGACGTGATGCGTAGCAAGATGACTGCTATTGAGTGATACATACTCCCTGACGGCGCGTTGTCCACAGCCGGGGAACTGGCAGAGGTATGGGCCCATGTCGTGCCCGGGAATGTTTTTGCAACCGAGATGCGTCGCCATATTGCCTTTGGTGGCGAAAGGGGGGTGGACGCATTGGGAGCAATGGTATGCCATTTTGGTTGATTTAACTCGTTGGTTGATGCTACAAGACTGCGCAGCCGATCTCTCAAATTTGTGAAAAGGAGTGCACCTGCCTGCCGCTATCGCCGGCGACTTCCGGTCCCGCTGGCAGCGACAGTGAGGCATGTCTGATAGCGGGTAGGGATGACTTGGCAGGTGGTGGCGCTCGGAGCAAGTGCAACGCCAGCGTGAGGCGGTGAGGCGCGCGTGTTGACTGATGGCGCATCCCATTCTTCTCTATGCAGCACACCGTGTATACACACGACAAGAGGCGAAGTAGTATCCAGGTAAAGCATGTATCCAGAGAGACAGAGGCTGATGTTGATGTTGATTTTGATAGGGCTCTCTTTGGTCGGCGACACAACACTCAATTGCTTCTTGCAGTTTCACGACCATCTTGGAGACCACACGACCACTGGAGAAGCACCGCAGGCCTGTGTAGGGTACTGGAACATACCGACTGCAAGGCGCACTCCTTCATTGCGCGTGGTGCAGTATACACCTCATCAAAAGGCGGGATGGCATTGCAAAAGAAACGCATGTCCATAGAGATTCGGCGACGGTTGAGCTCTCACTGGACAACCACACCATACCTCATTGCTTCTTGCATTTTGACAGGCAGTACGCAACGGCACTCGCGCCTCTGGAGAACGACCAGAGTATTGAAACAGCCCGGAGCAGCTGTTCATTGGCGACATTTCTCTCACGATCCAGCTTGAGTGCGTATCGATGCAGTAGAAACGCAACAAGGATTTCAGAACCAGGAGACGGTCCAGTGAGGGTCAAGAATAGAAGGACTCTCTCTGGACATCTCAGAAAGTCCGGATATTATGCTGCATCATGACAACATTGATAGAGGCGCTACCACGACTATGAGAGGTGGTGCAAGGGCTGAGAATGTCCAGGTGTGTATCAGGTAAGTTATGGTGAGATCGTTGTCCAAGAGATCGTGGATCAGTCCATCAGGAAAGTCATGTTGATGGAAGCCCAATATCAGGAAGAAATTCAGCCATACCAAGATGCCAGGGTCCGGGAATGATCGATGGAAAACATGGTGTTCAAAGGAAGGATTGATGTTGTTGTGTATGCGCAGAGCAGAGAGGAAAGCGCGTTGCTGATGGAACAAGAAGGTGCACGGTTGTCTGTGTCTGCGAAGCACCGACCATCAGATTTAGAGCTGGCGTTAGGGCTTGAGCTCAGCAGCACGGACCATGCCATGTTGTCCTTGACTATCTGGCTATCTATGATAGCATTCATGTGGTACATGGCATTGAGAAAGGTGGTGGCAGGTGGTAAGATACACTTGATTGTGCTTACACGTTACAGGGAGAGAAACGTCTCGTCATTCGGGGTGCTTCGAAACAGAATACTCATACTAATTACTAAAGAGGTTATAGACTGTTCTGTACACGAAATTTGTGACCATAAGATATGCAGTCGGTATGCGATGGAGACTGACAAGAGTGACTGAAGCCTAGATCAGAGATGCCGCCGACGATAACGACAGCGATCAAATGTTCTAGGTTGTTTATATACCTTCAAATGCCCTCATCACAGCTAATCCAACGGGAGCATAGGTAACAACGCGATTGTGCATGCCATATTGTAGCATCTCGACGCGGACACCCACCTTGCCCTTTGCAGCGGCATCTCTTGCACCCAGTGGCAACACTTCGACTTCTCTCCCGGTCGCCATAGCAAACAATTTCTCCGTCTGCGCAAACGCAATATCCTGGTCGTCACGAGCGTGCAAGATGTGCACGTTACCCGCTCCATTGTTCTTGGAACTAATAGAAGTAGCCGCAGAAACATACGCGTTGAGGCGGAGACCTGAAGGCCAGGTGTCAAGAATGTATTTCGAAATCATGCTGACGAGGAACCTCGAGCTGCGGAGAGGTGCCAGAACTGGGATTAATCCTCCGATACGGTAGCTGAGGAGAAGGTCCGGCAGAGAGCTGAAAGGTGCGACCAGGATTATGCTTCTGAACACTGCCTTCTCTGCAGTTGCGCCCACGATAGGTTGGAGCAGAAGTTCCGAAGTGGGGTCTGCGAAGGATAATCCTACGGCGGACGCGACGGCTGTTCCGAGACTTTGTCCGAGGATTACGATGCGAGACGGCGGAATGCCAAGGGAGAGGACGTAGTTGACAAGGGCACGACCGTCGGTGATGAGACCTCCTTCTGTAGGAGAGCCAGTGCTACGACCGAAACCACGGTAGTCGACGGTGAAGATGTGGGTATGGGGTTGGTTCGAGAGGGCACGGTAAGTGTCCGTGCGCCATCCTTGGGCTACGTGGCCTGCGTTACCGTGGACTGGTAGTCTGTCAGCTTTCCGATTCTTTGAACCTTCGGGTGTGATGAGATGATGGCTCACAGTTTATGACAACTCTGGCTTCAGGATCTGATTTGAGAAGCTGGAGAGGCAGAGTTTGATCAAGCGGATCAGCTGCAGCCAAGGTGTCTCTGTTTCTAGCGACAGTTGCTAAAGGGAGAATGTGCCATGCATACAAGACTTCATTGTCTGGGGTGCTGACGTTGAAGGGCGTTACTTGGTGAGCAGCAAAGCCAAACGATTCGGGCTTGTTGACATCATGCCAGAAGCCGGAGTGTATTTTGTGGGCGTATAAGGCGCTGTTCCACGACCAGTGTTAGACGAAGAACATTCTTATCGTGGAAGTCAAGATCATGGGGTTTGACAGAAGTCAAGGGCTAGAGAAGTAGAACACGATCGAGGTCAGGAATGAGCGATACGCACTGTCGTTGCAACCAAGGATTCGTCAAAAGAAGTACGAGAACAGGGTATAGAGAAACTGTGAAAACGAGGAACAGAAACCCGCTCTTGAGTACACCCATCTTGATGGAGTTGTCCCTTCTACACTAACCTATCATCCTTCAGCAAAGTGCGCTCTGGGGATGTTTGGGCTGGATGGAAAGAGATTGCGACATGAAGGAAAGAAGACATTACTCATTCTACATGCAACTCCATTGTTGACTTACTCTTGGGATAGTGTCACACGACGTGAATTGTGCTGGTGTCAAAAAGTGAGACTCCAAGGGCCGTCCGTGGTCATCCGCGCATTCGATACCAAGACTTTTGTCAGCCGTGTCAAAAGTCTTCGCAGTCCGAGTGTCCATGAAATTTTCTGGCGTTTGCTCTACATTTCTTCTTCAACATCATCTGTCGCTGCAAAATGTTGCCGAATAGACCAGCGTTGTCTATCCTGTGGTTCCATCAATTGATCTATTCATCGATTGACGGCTAAAGGTCATGGTTCTACATTGCGACAGATTAAGGTTTGTACATTTCTTTCTTTTCCATCACACAGCAAGTCAGTCCTCTCGGCTCTCGTATACCCCCATCGAGAAGCTGGTGTTTAGACTCAGGTCTACACTTGCAAGATTGACACTTACAAGGCCTTGCGTTTGAGGTATTCATGACAAATTACCCCTGGATGAATCACCATAGAAGTCTCGGTACATCACTATTTACAGAATACAATCTTTTGCTTTTTTGAAAGAATGGTTATTTGCCTTTCGGTCTCGTGAATGTGAGCAATTGCTGTCTGAATGGACTAGGTAGGGGTATCTAAGTTGTTGTTGCTGGACCATCTGGAGCTACTCGAGTACTGCTGGGTTGGGAGCAATTGTGCCATCGCTGGCTATCTGAGGCACTTCAGAGATGCGAACAGACTTCTTGCGCTTTGCAGTTGTGCCGTCTGCGACTGGCGCATCTACAGCTGGAGCAGACTCGGCGCTTGTGAGCTGCGGTGTAGGAGCTGGTGCTTCTACCGTAGACGCACCTTGTTCAGGATTGGACGAAGCTTCGATAAGACCACTTGCAGGCGCTACCTGTGTCGCGTTTGGTGCCGGCACCTGTTGCGCAGGTGGAGCTTCTGTTGCGTTCGGTGTGTCTTGCACAGCATTCGCCGATGTCTTTTCCGCTCCCTGCTCGATGTCCTTATCTTCCTTCTTCTTCCTAGGTGCCGGCTTGGGCTTCGGCTTGACCTCTTGCACAACCGGCGCCTCCTCTTCTGTCTCGACAATGCCACTCTTGTACGGTAGCCTGAAAGCGAGATGTCTTGTGGGCGCACGTGTGCACTTCTCGATCATGTCTGTCATATAAGTGCGAACCTGATCGGCAGGCTTGACGCAACGAGTGATGAATTGTAGAACGTCTCTTGCAGCCGAGCGACCTTCGGGAACGCTAATGGTCATGGTAACGGGCTCGTAATACTCGGTTTCACGATCGAGCTGAGGACTTATGTCGCGACCCTTGCGGATGACGAGGAAAGAAGCGAGCATCTTGTACGAGTTGAGGAATTCGAGAATGGTATTGTCAGGAAAGCGGAAGCGGTCGGGCGAGGCGCCTTGACCTTGGAATTCGAGGACGATTGGGTAGCTGGGATATCTCGGCGGTGGAGGCGGTTGATGCTGGTATTGCTGCTGAGGCGTAGGGTATATAGGAGGATGTGGTTGTACTGTCGCAGGGTGCGGTTTGATGACAGGAGCGGCTGATGGTGGTCTCGAAGTAGGATTGTGGTGTGAAGGGGCGGGAGAATGTGTCTGGCTTGCTGGCTGGGCTTTGTTGGCGTTGATCATGGCCGTCAGCTCGTCTATGTGCCTCTGGAAGATGCGCAGCTGTTCCTGGTTGGCATTGCCGGTAGCAACGATCTTCATCAGGGCCTTGAGCTCGGCGTCGCTACTCGCACGAGAGGCAAGCATCTGAATGACAGGGTCTGGCGATTGTTTGGCAGGCGCTGGCGCAGCGGGCGGAGGGGGAGGGGCAGCTCGCGCTGTAGCGGGCATGATAGGAGGCGGGTGGGGACGACCTCCCTGGTACTGTGCAGGGGACTGCGAATACGGAGCACCATAGGGACTACCTGCCGGGGCATTCGGGTTGGGTCGTTGTTGTTGATTGTACTGTTGAGGAGGAGCATGTTGATACTGGTGCTGGTACTGTTGGTGTGGAAAGTGCTGCTGTACTGGAGCTGCATGAGACGGCGCTGGGGCGGGACCTGGCTCCTTGACGTAGTATGCCGTCGCCTCGAATATCAGCGGTTCGACTACCAGAGTACACGGTCCAATCTCCTTCATCCATGACTTGTGTGGGTTGCCTGCTGGCGCTGGAGGCGCATCTTTTCTTCCCGACGTCTTGGTCCAGTACTTGTCGAAGAAGCTGCCTGAGATCCACTTCTGACGCGATCGTTCCAGCGATGCTAGCAGGACTCCACTCTCTGCGATGGTCTTGTATTCGTCGTTGGATAGGTCGAGAGGTTGGCGCTCCGAGAGGGTGGGTAGAGGCTTGGATTCGACGACTTTGTTTGGTAAAGGTGTCGCTTCTCGCACGACTTCTTCTACTGCTGGTGTAGCCTCCTGTGGTGTCGCGTCCTTTGGCGTAGCTGCCTTGGTTGATGTCCTTCGTCGTTTCGCATCTCGCGTCCTGCCTGAGGCTCGTCGCTTCTCCGCCATCTTTGTCGCAAGAACCGTGTTGTTCGTATCTCGGTCTAGCCGTGTAAATATGTCGTATTCATGTATTCATGTTGTCTGTATCATGTACTTCGGGTCGCGTCTGTAGAAATTGTCGCTTCGTCCGTCCAGAAATGACGAAGCTGCGCGACGCTGACCAGCTAACAGGGTTGCCCCCACTTGCAATTCGAACATGTCACTCAAGGTCTCTACTTCCTCGACGAGGCTCTTTGAGCATTGAGAAACTCGTCGGTATATCGATCGTATTTTCGAAGGTATACTGGGAAAGATTAGATTGACCAGCAATGTCCATGTGGATTTATGCTCGAAGGTCAACAAAACAAGTACAATTGATCAAAGACCAGCCATAACATTTTCGCTGGCGACCCAGAGCGACAGGCACGCATCACCGGTTCGCCCTTTCTTTTCCATCAAAGTAGGTTTTACTGTACTGTGATTGACTGTAGAACAGTTACTCCATATCTTGGACTCACTAAACATTTGGCAGAATCCCACCGCCTTGACGGAAGACGTTTGAGAACAACTGAAGCTGTGGACAAGTGAGCTTTGAACTTTCCCAAATCATCACACTCAAAACATCCCTTGAGAAATATGGATAGATGGGAAGGATCAGCAGTCATGATGAACAGCAAATGAGCGAGCTGCACGAATTGCGCTTGCGATTCGACCCCACCTACTATACGACTCGCCTCGTCTAATCAGTCGCTCCTTCCGAGCACAAATAGAACATTCTTCCTCCACGTTTGACCTCTCTACCTATATCTCACCTTCTCGACAAGCAATATGACTGTCAAACCAGACTTGCGAATCGCCATCATCGGTGCTGGTACGCCATCTCTCTAGCCACCGGTTCTTGCATCGTACTTACAACTGCAGGCATCACTGGTCTTACAACAGCCATCGCCCTCAGAAAGCTGCCCAATGTAGATGTACAGATCTATGAGAGAGCTACCGAACTTCGCGAACTCGGACAAGCTATAGCTCTGAACCCCAATGGCTTACGCACACTTGAGAAACTTGGTTTGGACAACATTTTGTCCGTTGAGCTTGGCTACAGATGTCCGAGTGGTATTCCGCAGACACTCAGGTGTGTATCTGACCATCTTTATAGAAGGGCATACTAATGGTGTCTAGACACTGGCAAACAAACGAAGTAGTGGGACAAGAGAAGCACACTGCTCATGTCGAGGAGAAGCATAAGATGACTAGATTCTTTCGGCCTTACCTACAAGAAGCACTACTCGAGTATCTGCCGCGAGACATCATCCACCTGAACAAGCGAGTTGTAGATGTCCAGATCAAGGGCGATAAAGGGGTGGATGTCGAGTTCGCAGATGCTACGACCATACATGCAGATCTCCTCGTGGGTGCAGATGGCATTCATTCATCTGTACGTGGGTTTTTCGTTCCAGACTTTGAGCTCAAATGGTCAGGGTTGATTGCCTATCGCTCTGCTTTCGATTTCAAACTACTAGACAACGTCAAAGATCTACCCGAAGATACGACTCAATGGGTACGAAAACCCCACTTCAACTTTGTATACCAATACTGATATTCTACAGTGGTCGTCAAACAACGGCATCCTGACAACAAGAATGGGAAGAGGAAAATACGGCATCGTAGTCTTTCGCTCCGTCAACCCATCCACATCCTCCCATCTCCTGGACAGAAATCACTGGGATGACACAACCGATACCGCAATCCTCAGAGAGATGTTCGCAGAATACCACCCGGTTGTCAAGGACATAGTAGCAGTAGCACCACACATTCGCACCTACCCAAACTTCTACGGCGGCTTCTTAGACACCTATCACTTCGCCGGCAGAGTGGTATTGATAGGCGACGCAGCACATTCACACGGAGGCGCGTTGGCTGCAAATGCCTCTCTGGGGATGGACGACGCGTATTGCCTCTACCTATCCTTCTTGGAGCAGATGTCCCCAGCAGGCACACTGGAACTAGACTCCGAGAAGTTGAAGCAGGTGTTGAGCCTATATGAGGCCGTACGACGACCGCATTGCGAGAGAGTGCTCAAGGTAGCGCATGCGATGTACGACGGCAACAATCAGAGGTTATGGGGCGGAGGCGAGGCAGAAACAGATGAACAACTCAGAGAGAAGTTGAGGACAAGGCCTTATGCCGAGTGGATACATGAGTATGATGTGGAGGCTGCGTTCAAGAAGACCCGGGATGATGTGCAAGTGGGGAAATTGTAGGGACCCCGCCTTCCACCTTGATATGTAACCGAATGCCTGTCTACGGCCTAAATTCCAACAGGAAAATCAAGCAATTCACCTTGATAGGTTGTATAGTAACATTGCTTTTGTCGTCAGAGAAACATGCATTTAGCCGAGCCCGGTGGGTAAAGGGACAAACCTGAACCTGATCCGTCTTATACGGTGCCTATTGCTCCTCTGCTCGTAGCAATAACTTCATTCTCTCCAGAACATGGATTTATTACGTATTCCTCACCTGCGTCAGACTGCTAATTCCAAGCAGTTGATCGTTGATGGCGAACCCTTCCTCATGCTCGCTGGAGAGCTCCAGAATTCTTCATTCAGCTCGCCAGAATATATGAAGGATGTCTGGTCCAAACTGGCCACGATGAACATGAACACGGTATTAGGATCTGTCTCTTGGGAGCAAATCGAGCCGACCGAGGGACACTTTGACTTCACATCTCTAGACCAAGTTTTGCTTGACGCGAGGTCACATAATCTTCGTGTTGTGCTTTTATGGTTTGGGAGTTTCAAGAATGGTCAGCTTGCACGATCACCGTCGCAAGATACGCAAAACTGACCTCCGGTATAGGTCTTTCAACTTATGCACCGTCTTGGGTCAAACGAGATCCCAAGCGTTTTCCAAGAGTGAAGCTGCAAGATAAGGATGGCGACCGTACGACTGCTGATATCTTGACGCTGTTTGGAACAGAAGCACAGAAAAACGACGCCAAAGCGTTCAAAACACTCATGCAGCATCTCAGAGACGTGGATGGTGAACATGCGACTGTGATCATGGTCCAGGTCGAGAACGAGGTTGGCGTCCTCGGCGATTCCAGAGACCGTAGCGATCTCGCAGAAGAATGCTTTGCTTCACCACTGCCAGTCGAACTTCATGACTTCCTAGCAAAGGACTGGTCCGGCTTTACGGATACTTTCCAGCATAATCTCGGAGAGCTTCGTCAATGTTCTCTTACAAAAGGGATGACATGGGGCGACCTACCCGGCAACAGCAAGCGCATCGATGAACTGTTCATGGCCTTCCATTATGCGGTGTATCTGGAAGAAGTGGCCTCAGCAGGAAAATCAGTGTACCCTCTTCCTTCGTATACCAATGTTTGGCAGAACTACGCGGACAGTGATGCCGACGCCAATACGCCAGCTATTGTAGGAGGTGGCTCAGATCCGGGTGACTACCCATCCGGTGGAGGAGTTGTTGATGTCTTGGATGTGTGGCAGGCATTTGCTCCTTCGCTCGACTTCATTGCCCCGGATATCTACCTCAACAATTACTCGAGGTTGTGCAAGGAGTATCGACATAACGACCAATCCCTCTTCATCCCCGAGCAACGTCGTGATGAGTATGGTGCTCTGAGGATATGGGCCGCCATCGGTTCGTACGGATGTTTGGGATGCTCGCCATTCGGCATTGATACCGTGGATCCAGCGCAGAGTCCCTTCAGAAAGCACTATGGTTTGTTGGCAAAGACTTCTCACCTTGTGCTTTCGGCTCAAGCCAAGGGGAATGCCAGCATTGGTTTTTTCTTCGACGAATTATCACCAGATGGCAAGAATCAAACGCCGAAAGTACAAGCCACATTTGGCGACTGGAATCTTCAGATAGAAAGATCGTTTGTGTTCGGACGTCCATCAGTCGGCTCAGGGATGGTGATTCACCTCGAGAACGACCAGTTTCTTCTTTTGGGCTGGGGCTTCCAGGTGAACTTTAAGCACAACAGCTCAGATGCTCATTTCAGCGGGATACTCAAATTTGAAGAGATTGATGTCGATGGCGGGAGCAAGGAACTCAGAACCGTTCGTTTGCTGAATGGGGATGAGACGCGAAGTGGGCTGTTCGCCATCATGCCGAGCGACGATCCTGATTATGGAGGCTTTCCTATCAGTGTCACCATTCCCGCCCGTACTGGTATTGCTGTATGTCAGCCTTATGCACTTTTTGACGAATAGGCATGAGTGATAGTGGAAGAGGAAGTCTGGTTCGTGATTGCTCCCTGGATAAATTCCGGCTAATTTCCCCCGGTCACAAATTCAATCTTGGAACAGCCGCCAGCAACAACCTGATATTGTGGTAGCGGGTTTTGGTGCGAGTTTCCATGTTTATGAACGATTATGCACCTTGCATCGAATTATCTTTACCCTTGTCTCGTGTGCAGCTAGTTGTGCAATCGACGGAGAAGGATTCCGCTGGTATACGAGGGAGCAACTTATCTCGTGCCCCTCCCTCATTGTGTCATAACTCGCAAGGCGGAGCAGATGATCGGCATGGCTGTGCGATAACAACATTGCCAACAATGTGCAGCAACTCTCACTCTTACCTTCTCAGTTGCTGAGCTCTCCTCGTCTCATCCCTTACACTGAACAATCATCTCTGACAAAGAAGACAAAATGACGGAAGCCAACAAAAAAGTCTTCCTTATTGGTCCCGGATATATTGGCCTCGAAGTCCTGGATCGACTACTGGAGAAAGAATACGATGTCACAACATTGGTCCGTCGTGAAGAGGCCGCCGAAGAGCTGAAGCAAGAGAACGTCAAGGTGGTGATGGGCACAATCGACGACTCTGAGCTCATCACCAAGCAAACCGCAGCCAGCGACATCGTAATCCACACAGCGACGGCCGACCACCTACCCTCTGTTCAAGCCGTGATCAAGGGCATTGAGCAACGAGCCGAGGAAGACAAACATACCTACTACATTCATACCAGCGGTTGCAGCTTCTTGAGCGATGACTCGCATGGCGAATATGGGAGCGACACAATCTACAAGGATACCGACCCTGCAGCTCTTGACGCACGACCAGAGACGTCCTCCCATCGCGAAATCGATCTCGCCATCCTCGATGCACGGAATAGACTTGGATTGAAGGCGAAGCTCTTCATCATGCTTCCTCCTTTGATCTATGGCGCTTCGACACATGGAAAACTGTCGATACAAGTCATGACCATGGCCCGTTTCGCCCTCAAGCACAAATACGCCGGATATGTAGGAGGCGGCAAGGGCATCTGGGGTCTTGTCCATGTCAAAGACCTCTCGTATGGATACGCGACGATACTTCAATGGCTAGAAGCTTCCCCGGACGAAGTTTCGTTGGAGAATCCATACTTCTTCTGCGAAAACGGCGAGGAAGCCACATGGGCAGAATGTGCAGCATTCATCGGCAAGGAGCTCAAAGCTGCTGGGAAGATTGAGGATGAAGCACCGAGGCAAATACCCGAAGAGCAGTATGGAGATTTGTTTGGCAAGTACAGTGAAGTTGTCATAGCGTCGAATGCGAGGAACAGAGCGGAGCGATTGAGACAGTTGGGTTGGCGCCCAGAGCACACGGACATCGGTAAGGCGTTTAGAGACGAGGAGCTGCCGATTTTGCTCAAAGAGGCGGGCGAGTTCAGTGGTTATGGAAAAGCCAAAGGACGCGACACCACAGGAGGCTACACCAGCAGTAGAAGAAGTCGTGCGAGAAGCGACACCTTTACCAAACAAAGTCGTCGAATCCAAGCCTCTACCCACCCTCTCGGAGCGCCAACCTCTC
>Ga0181465_100446_pt1 | contig 16456 bp, 11 predicted proteins | sample InSIn3gowninarea_FD_119076 | JGI IMG/M metagenome (GOLD analysis project Ga0181465, IMG submission 119076) | Clean room microbial communities from NASA Spacecraft Assembly Facility at Jet Propulsion Laboratory, Pasadena, California, USA -... ... | reverse complement strand
TGCGGTTACCAAACCTGATCCGGTACCTTATAATCCAAGGCAGTGCCCTTGCTGTAAGAAGGAAACCCTGGAGACCTCGTGCGGTTTAACCGCCGTTGCCATCCCTTCTACTGGTAAGAAATAGCTACTGAACTACTTGATGCAATGAAGGGTGTAATCTCACCTGTATAAAAAAAACCTGCAATTGCAGGCAGGAATTGCTATAGCTTAAAGCAGGAAAAAAAGGAAAAAACGATAAAAATCCAGGGGAAACATCCGACGAAACTCGGAGTAACTACCAATAAACGATAACCCCAATAGCACCGGCTTGAAACTCTTATACACGCACTCCCACAGTCCAGCAATAGGTGCAACGAAACAGCCTGCTCGCAAACCCCATAATAACAGCAAACACTACCAGCAGGTTCCGTATAACAGCAGCTTCATCGTTGGCCCTACACGCCCGATGAAGCCTTATTTGTTGTGCGATGTGTTTTTACTTTCCTAATTCGTTTAACTTTTGCCGTGATTCTCGATTTTCTTTTAACGACAAAGCTTTTTTGAAATATGCTGCTGCCTTAGCCTTATCGCTGATAGCAATAAAATAGTCTCCACAAGCATCGTAAACTTTATAGCTGTTCGGATAATTTTCAATATTCATTTGAAACAATTGCCAGGCTTTGATAAATTGCTTTTCGTCAATAAACGAATTGCCATATTGACTTACCATATCTACGGGAGGTGCCATAGTATAACCAAGCATTTGTGAAACTTTCTGAAAATGATTTTTTAATTTCTCGGCTACATTGAATGTAGAATCAGACTCTTCTTTGTCAGAAAGTGTAAATAAATAATCTTTAAAAATAAAACGCAAGCCATCATGTTCTGTTATAAACGGCAGCGACATGTGATTATCGTTTTTATAAAATTTAAATTCGTAACGCAGTCCGTTTTGTGGTTGGCTTTTTAAGAAATCATTCAATTCCAAAATTCCGCGAAAATGTCTACCAGCATCCGAAAACGTATCTTTTCGAAGTTTGCCTGTATCTATATCCCCATTTATCCTACCGGATAGACTTACATACAAAGATTTACCCGATAATCTATCTTGGGTTAATGCTTTCTTCGTTGCTTCCAAAAAATGTAGGTGGTCCCACCACATACTGGGGTCAATACAAATAAAGGAATTAAACAGGCTTGTATGGTTCGCAAGTATATTCATTGCAGTTAAGCCACCAAATGAATGCCCAATCAGGATTTTATGAGGTTGTGTTGGATACAATGAATCGATATGAGGGATCAATTCATTTTTCAAAAAAGAGACAAAATTTTCTCCGCCACCTGTTACTTTACCACCCTCTTTACTTAAAAAGGGCGGGTCTGCTTCAACATGATAGGGTGTTAAATCCCTTCTTCTATTGGTACTCGGAATACCTACAACAATCATTTTAGGTAAAATCCAGTTCCAATCTGTTTCACCAAACTGCTGAACTAAAGCGACTACTGAAGAAAACAAGGCATTGCCATCCAATACGTATATACAGGGTATCGCTGCTTAACCCCGTCATTCTTATTATCTGGCACATAGACCCAAACCCCTCGGTTTTCGTTCAAAATTTTTGATTGAACGGAATCAATAACTCCAATAGTTATTTTATTGCCTTGCTGTGCAAACGTTAAAGAACAAACGAAACTTAACAGTAAAAAGAAAGCAATTTTTTTCATACCCCTTTTTTGGGAGTTGGTAAAATATCGCACACAGGTTACGGGTTTACGATGTGGCGGTATTAGAATTACTGCACTCTAATTAAAGATATAAAGTCTCTTTGAAAAACTACTCTACCATTCACTTCCAACTGCAGCCATATTGTAAATCCGATGTGGTGCGCCCTGAATGGTAAATATAGTTCTTAGAAATAGGAAGCCAAAGAGTGTAAGTCTCTTATGTGCGGGATTAATTACCCGAAACATTAGCAAGTGGCAAGGTGGTTTGGAGCGATCCATGCACTGAAGTAAGCCAGACTGCAAATATCTGTACCGACGAACAGGAACTGTATATGAGGCATAGTCAGCGGGATGAGTAAGCCAGTCATTACGAAGTCCAAAATGGTTGTAGTTGGTTATGTAGATACAGCGGGCATAGGTAGAAGGCTATTTACCTTACCAGGGGAGGTCTCCTTGTCTTTCCAGACGAAAGGAGAAGTCAGCAGAGGTCATAGTAGCTGTTGTAACGAGCCATGCCCAAATGGGAAGATCACGGAGGTCTCACAAAGCAATGAAGGCTTCTCACGTTAAGTCACTTCTAATTTAGTAAGGAGGCGTGCCAGCCTTACTTTAAACGAAGCAGGGTGCGACCGGTGAAAAGAGCGGTTGCATTTATACTTAACGAACCGCCGTATACGCGATCCGTACGTACGGTGGTGTGAGAGGCGGACCTCATCACTTACCAGTGGTGAGGCCGTCTACTCGATGTGCGCCCTGAATGGTAAATATAGTTCTTAGAAATAAGAAGCCGAAGAGTGAAAGTCTCTTATCTGCGGGATTAATTACCCGAAACATTAGCAAGTGGCAAGGTGGTTTGGAGTGATCCATGCACTGAAGTAAGCCAGACTGCAAATACCTGTACCGACGAATAGGAACTGTATATGAGGCATAATCAGTGGGATGAGTAAGCCCGTCATTACGAAGTCCAAAATGATTGTAGTTGGTTATGTAGATACAGCGGGCATAGGTAGAAGGCTATTTACCTTACCGGGGGAGGTCTCCTTGTTTGTCTAGGCTAAAGGAGAAGTCAGCAGAGGTCATAGTAGTTGTTGTAACGAGCCGTGCCCGGTTGGGAGAGAACATGGACGTCACACAAAGCAATGAAGGCTTCTCACGTTAAGTCGCTTCCAATTCAGTAGGGAGGTTCAAATAAAACTTGCTAGCCTTATTTTAAACGAAGCAGGATGCAACCGGTGTAAAGAGCGGTTGTTTCTATACTTAACGAACCGCCGTATACGAGACCCGGGAGTTTATCCTGACAAAGGAAGGGTACGGTGGTGTGAGAGGCGCACCTCATCGCTTACAAGCGGTGAGGCAATCTACTCGATGTGTACGCCGTAATAGTCATGGAGAAACTGGTTTTACTATATACCCAAGGTTCTTAAGCTGTTGAATCAATCCTTGCTTATAAAATAAATGCCTAATTCCAACTGCAACAAAACAATTATTATTCAAAAAAGATGGGCTTAGTATAGAGAGCCATTTATTATTACCCTTAACTATTGATACAAAATCATCTGTTTTTTGAGTAAAGTCCGTTTCAAATTCATAGTTAAGTTCAAATTTTTTATAGGAGTTCATGCCATAACAGTACGAAAAGTCATCGTTTAATATAGCTCGCATGAATTGCGTGCTCAAGGCAGATGATGAATATTGAGGGGTCTTGACGATGTCATTCTCTTTTTTTAACAGGTTAGCTTGATTTTCATCTAATGAGTATATCTTTTTATTCTGCCTTATTGCAAGCTCTTCGATATAGTTGTCCATGAGTGTATTAAAAGATGTACTATCCATTTCGCAGTAGACCTTTAAATATAATCTTGAAACTGTTATAGCCAGGAACGTTGGGGATAGGTTATAATAGCTACTGTCTTCTGATTTCTTGACAAAAGCATTGAATACACTATCTTGTTTATCTGTCAGAACAGTTTTCCACCTACGATAATCCCATTGTGATTGGTAAATTGAATTAAATGATAATGAGTCCCTCCCCCTTTCCGCCTGTTCTTCTACGTAGAGGACTTGAGACTGATTGAGTTTACTCTCAGAGTTAGTGAGGGAGGCGAAGAAAGCGGGGCTTACTTCGTGAAATGTTCCAAAAAGGTATGACTTGTGCTTGTTCCCCTTTTTTGTCACCTCCCATAGTATAGTTTTGGGAAAGTTTTGTCCAACTACACCAGCCGCAATGAAATATGTTGCAAATAATAAGATAATTCTATTCATAACGGGGTGAATATATGGCGTACAACAGTATTAAGGTTACGTGTGATGAGACCGTCCTCGATTAGCAGCCGTTACTCAATTTAAAGTGCGTCCATTCTAGTTCGATTATTTATTTTGCTTGTTCAATAGCGTTCTTTAAGTCTAAAAGTCCATACCCCTGATAAGCAGCCATTCGGCCTAAATCCTTTGAAGATTCAAGGAATACTTTTTTGGTTTCCTTTGGTCGCCCGATATAATCTTTATGTACAGAAAGAAATGCGGCTACTGCCCCAGAAACATGGGCAGCAGCTTGACTTGTACCAGATTCTTCTTTATATTCTGCAACGAGTTCTTCATATCCCATCCGTTTCCGTCGTTGGCCGGAATCACACGATAAGATTTTCTCTCCCGGAGCAACAATATCTGGCTTAAGCCGACCATCTGCAGTCGGTCCCTTAGACGAAAAGAATGAAACACCATAAACATGAGGTAAAAACCCATGGGTTGCTCCAACTGTAATTGCTAACTCCGCATTACCCGGATCACCAATAGTTGATTCGAACATATTGGGCAGTACGCTGGAATATTCATTTTTCACAAAACCGTAATCAGTATTGCCAGCAGGGACAACTACGACAACGCCTGATTCAACCAACCGATTTATCTCATTACAAAGCGGTGTTAACCCACTTGCAAACCAAGTTGGATTAAATGTATAACCCACGCTGATGTTCACGCCATGAACAATAATCCTGCGCCCATATTCATTAATCTGGTTAATATACTCCAAAGCGGAAATAATACTGCTGCAGCTACCCCCACCATTTTCATTCAAGACCTTTAAGCTCAAAAGCTTACAACGCGGCGCTACTCCGCTGATATAATTTACAGTTTCGTAGCTCTTAATCAATCTATTATATTCGTCACGAAAGAAATGAGCTGCGGCTATATTTTTTTGCTGCCCTTCTTGGGAACTTGCCTTAATTTCCCCAGCAATGACCCCGGCTATATGTGTGCCGTGTCCATAAGTGTCTTCTAGTGGGTGCCCAATAGAACCTGATAACGTTTCATTATTTTGTGGAATACTGCTATTAATGCTGAACGTTTCGTTTTGTATTGTAAAATCACGGTGTGAAAGAGGCGGGTTTAATAGAAGGTTTGCGTGTAGTTTAAAATGAGGGTGTTCTTGGTCAATGCCTGAATCAATTACTGCCCAAACAATCCCCTCCCCAACAGCACCGAAAGACTGATGGGCTACATTAGCTTTTATTGTCCCTAAAGTCGCCCCGCTAAATGCCTTCACTTCAAAGTCCGGCCAGATGCGGTAAATTGCCTGTTTTGCTCTGCCATGTGAATCAGAATCTGATAACAAACGATCCCGCCGCGCAAGTTCACGGATCACAGATTCCTGTAATGTAGCAAAAATATACTGGCCGCTTATAGCACTTTTGATCCCATTTGTACCTGACTTTGTAGGTTCATTGTTAATTAATCCAGTTTCTTGGATTTCCTTAAGAATGCCAGAAAGGATAGATAGCACACGATTGCGTGCATCAGTGCTACTGCCGGCGTATTGTCTATTTAGCTCAATGATAACAGGGTATGTGAGAGTAGTAGAATGTTTGGCTTCGTACCGGCGATTTTCTTCAAAAAACTTCGATAAAGGGAAAGTTAACACACTATGCTCTAATAAACTCATAGGATCGAAGTATAATGGGTCGGGAAGACTCGGTTCAACTTCTGTATTGGGTGTTTTATAGTCCTGTTCTTTAGTTGTCAGTTCTTGTAACGGTACCTTATCCAAGGCCTTTTCTTTTGATTCCATTTCAGTTGATTCTCCATGCAAATAAGATGCTGAAGGTGGATTATTATTTTCATTACCTAACTTAAGGGATGTTGCAAGTTTGCTATCAATTACTGTATCCTCTGGAACGTTTGACGGCGGTAGAATACGAAGCTCTTTAGGTTTGCCACGTATTACAGGTGGTTGATTTGTTAATCGCCGATACATTAACTCAAAGCCCTCTTTTGTTGACACGTCATAATAAGTCTTTTCTGTAAGAGGCTCTGGAATTGAACTTACATCTTCTATTCTAAAGACTATCGGAATAAATTTCGTGTTAACTCCTTCGGACTCATAGAGCTTTCGAATTACAATTCCTCCTTCCCATTTCGCCCCCTTTCCTTTACCTAGCTCTTCTTCACCTTCAAATCGCTTTAAATATGTTGGAGTAGCCGCGACAAGGACAAAATCAGCAGCTTTGAGTTGAGATGACATCCATTTTGGCCACCCTTCAGGCGGATCCATCTCATATTGGTCAATATAACAATCAATTCCCCAATCTATTAGCCTTTGAGAAAGGTTAAATACATTATTTTTGTGCTCTTTGCTATCATGTGTATAGCTGATGAAAACTCTTGGATGAGGGGTTTGCGCCATAAAAAATATTTAATTGAACTACTTTATGGAATATACCGAAAGCTGACGTGAATTTCTAACTAAACATCTTGAAAATGATTCAAAGCAATTTAACAATATACTGAGTGCAACTACACCTAATGTTTTAGGCTTCAGGCTTTTTTCCAATTTTGTGGTAGCAGTTCGGGGATGTTGCTTGTTGTATAAAGGTGCAGTCCTTCTAAAACATCCTTTAACCAGTTGTAGGGATTAATTTTGTGGAATTTGCAGGTAGCAAACAGGGAATAGATTACTGCTGCACACAGCGCTGCCTCGTGGCTTCCAGCGAACAAATAGTTTCCTTAAAAACTCTTCAACATACAAATTTAAAATTTTACTGCGAGCCGCTTATCTGTTCCTGAATAACTTAATCATATTAAATGTGCATCTGTTAGCAGCCAGCCGCCCGTTTGACTTAATGTGCTCCACCCAATGTACTTTACCTTTATTTTGTTGTACTTTAATCGCTAACATTAAAATTACAACGCTGCAAACATAAAAAGCTTGTTTTCGACCCCGCTTTTTTCTCTTTTTCTGTTTTCATTTAATTGTTGAATTAATTTAAAACGGTAAACCGATTTAGCATATGCCGCTTTTCTCAAGACACAAAAATTAACTTTAATTGTAATTGATGGCAAACCAGGAGCAATTAGAAATACTCGAGCACGGGATGGATTACTGGAATGAATGGGCTAAAAACAGAAGATCCGGCATTGACTTGTACAATGCTTGTCTGTCTGGCAAGAACCTACGCGGCTTTAACTTACGTCGCGCCAATCTTCGCCACGCCGACCTCTCCCAATGTAAACTAGAAATGGCGGACCTTTCCGGCGCCGACCTTTCAAACGCGTCAATGGTAAAATCAAGGCTAAACAAATCAAACCTAGCACACGCAACCGCACTTGACGTTTCTCTTTTTAATGCCGACCTCAGCGATGCTGACCTGTCAGAAGTTGATCTCACCGGTACAGATCTTTTTCAAGCCAACCTTTCCGGCTGCGATCTAACAAACTCAAGCTTGTATGCAGTAAATTTTAATTGCACCAATCTTAATAATGCAAACTTTAAAGGTGCCATGTTAAATGCAGCAATTTTTGGAAACGTCGACTTAAGCAAGACATTAAACTTGGAGGAGGTACGCTTTATGGGTCCTTCAACAATTGGCATGGACACGCTGTACCGGTCCAAAGGTAAGATACCAGAAACATTTTTAAGAGGATGCGGTGTCCCTGAAGACTTAATTACTTATATCCCCTCCCTAATTGGCTCGCAACATACGATCATCTACAACTCCTGCTTTATCAGCTATAGCACGAAAGATGAACATTTTGCAAAGAGACTTCATTCAAGAATGCGTGATGCAAAATTGCGTGTTTGGTTCGCACCTGAAGAAATGAAAGGCGGGCGGGACCTTTTCGAGCAGATCGACGCCGCAATTCAGGTACATGATAAACTCCTGTTGGTATTATCGGAAAGTAGTATGAAGAGCAATTGGGTAGAAAGGGAAATCAAACGGGCTTTTAAGACAGGAGAACGGGAAAAGCGAAAGAAGCTGTTTCCAATCCGACTTGTAAATTATGAAGAGCTTCTGGAATGGGAAGTAATCGATGGCGATACGGGCAAAGACGTGGCAGCCGAAATACGGAAAATCTACATACCGGACTTTTCTAACTGGAAGGACCATGACAGTTTTGAGACTGAATTTAAAAAGTTGCTGCGGGACCTGCAGGCGGAGAAGTAGGTTAGAGTGGCCTATTCCGCCAGCTGTTCCTGGATTCTTGTGAAACCCCACGCAGTAACATCATCCAGGTTTCTTTTTCGTTTTCCAATGCTTGTTCCCACAACCATGAATTTAATCAACAACCGTTTTGACCCTGGTGATGTTTATTGATTGCGTTTGCTTGTCGATAGGGCGGAAAGAGAAGAGTTGACCATAACAGGGCTCAAGAATAAATTGCAGAAGTGCTACTTGCTCATTAGAATTTTCTTTTGCTGTTCCTTGCTTTTAAAGTTTATTTGCAACATTAATAAAGTAAGCTGCTTGTTCACCTAATTTTTCTTTTCCCCCTGCGAAGTTGTTCTTTCAGTTTTGTCAACCCAGGTCTTTCTGAAATGGTTCCTGATACTTGATCAGTAAATATTTTTCCGCATCCAGCTAATTTTAAAGCATCAGTTTGAAGATTATCATTTTGGTCTTAAGTGGAGATTCAAGCATATCCGATATACATACTTTAAATTTAGTAAAGAAACTCACGAAAATACATCAATTACTTACTTAGATTTATTTACATTATTGTCCGACTAAAGGTATAGCAATAACTTATAGAACCCTTGCTGGGAAAGGGTTTTAAGGATTTAAATGGGTGTTACAAAAATGGGGGTAGTTGGGGGTACTGATTTTAGGTGGCAAAAGCATTAGGTGCATTGTGTGTTTTTCGCCAGGCTTTGTACGCGTCTTTGATAAATTCAAATAATTCTACATAACTCATCAAATGCAGTCTTATTACCGTTATCATATTTGCAAATGACTTTTTGGTAGCTGCCTTTTTTCTGATTACCACCATTAGTAATTGAGCTATTAGCACACAATACACCTGCATTTTAATTGCATTCTCACTATTGCCCCAGAAATATCTTAAGGGAAAGTTCTGTTTGATTTGCTTGAATAGCAGCTCTATCATCCATCTGGATTTGTAAATCAGAGCGACTTGCGAGGCGGCAAGTGTAAAGTTGTTAGTGATAAAGACATATATTTTTTCGTCCTGCGCCTTATATGTAATTCTCCGTAGTTTCAACCGTAGTGCTTCTCCATTAGTGTTTTTATATCCGACAGTAATATATTGATCTTTTAAAATGCCTTTCGCGTTCTTCTTTTTTGTTTTGTCCGTAATTACTTTGGTTACATGGTAGACTGCGTTGTCTTTCATGCGGGTTATGAACCAAATTTTTTTGGCTGTCCACTTTGCAAACTGGCTGTAAAGGTTGTATGCCTTGTCAAAAACAATGAAGCTGTTAGCCTGTAAATCAATATGGTAAAGGAATTGACGGTCGTGTACTTTGGCTTCCGTCATCCGCACAAATTCAGCGACGCCGCTAAAAGCATCCATAAGGGTATGTACTTTAATACCTCCTTTCTTGCGGGATCCGTCTTTGGTGTTGCGGCCCACTCCTCTTAGAATATCACCGAATAATCGGATCGTAGTGCTGTCTACTATCTTTAAGTTGCGAATGCTTAACCCTCTTAAACGGCTGTCCGAGATAAAGCTGTGGTATTGGGCAAGCAATTCAAAGTAATCGGTTTCAAAAAACAAATAGCTTCGGTTACTATTAGCATCAGAGAGCGTACTGCGGGCAGGAGCTTTATCAAGGCCAAGATGAGTAAGTTTACCTTCACAGGCCAGCATGCCTTCGCACAATTCCCTTAATCCGTTGCAGTAGCTGAACACTCCATACAGCAAGCTTACCAGGTGCACCCTTGCAGGTATTTTCTTATAGTATCGATTTGCGTTATGCTTCCGGCAGGATCTATTAATAACGGCAGCAGGAATACAGGATAGTATTTGAGATAAAACCGGCTGTCCGACAAATTGCTTATTTTTGTCCATAGTTATATTCTTGTGTGGTAACTCGAACATAACTAAAAAGGGTGAGCTTTTTTAGCTCACCCTTCCATTTTTTAGTCGGACAATAATGATTTATTTACCTATTTGTTTTACCTTAAATAAGGGCAAAAGGGACCAGTATGAGATACTGCAGGAGTAGTAAAATAAACCTTCGTTTTGTTTACTAGAAATTTCCAGTAGAATTCCTCTTTTATATGCCTCAGAAGGAAATGCGAAACCTTCTCTTGGCAAAAAATCGGCTTTTTCATTATAACTGTAAGGGTAGGGTAGAAGGTTACTTCAATCGAATTGCTGCGTTACCTTAATACTGCTTACCTTCTGTACGCTATAAGTAGGATCTCGATGGCATCTGTTTATTTCCACCACCCTGACTGTAAAACAATTCAAAATTGTCGTTGACACTACTAAAGGGAATAAGAAGTTATTTTCATTTATACTGCTAAAATCTTTAGACATATCAACAGATATTGATATTATGTGTTACCTTAAGAATAGATTTTAAATAGATAATCTTGGCTACATTATGAGTGCACACCCCGGTTAGTGTAGCCGTTGACAGTAATTGTTCGCGTGCACAGCCTTTTACTTGTTGAGCTTGCTGGTGGTTGGGAGGTATACATGAGCATCAACAGTTTTGTAGCCTTTTTTAGTACGCGGTTGAAGGGCTATTGCCCTGTGCTCGTAGTAAATTTCTATTGTGTTGCCAGCGTTAAAGGAACAAGCAGAAGAACAGACAGTTTCCGGGTGGAACATGGCTCGCTACTTATTAAACTATCTGTCAAGTAAAGAAGAGAAAAACGTTTCGTTGTTTTATGTAAAAAAATATTCATAAAAATTTCACATCAAGTATTGTATGATCAATTGATCTATCATATATTCGTAATAGACAGCTGTAATGTAATTTTTATATAATTTATCACTACTATCCAATGCAGTCAGGTAAGACTTGATATAGTATACCGTAGACCTTTGTTTGCGAGTATTTTTTTGATTTTTCTATTTCAACTTAAAAATCGGTATCCTAGTAAATTTAGCTGATAAAACAAGTAAAACACTTTTCTCCCAATTACCTGCAATACTAAATTGCTGCAACTTTGATAGATATATTCAAACTTCCAACGGCAATTTTAGTGGAAGAAAACGGTGAAAGTAATAGTATCCTGGCAGGGAAATCTTAGAACAAACTCATAAACATAGTTTCAATTCTTGAGTACAATTAAAACCTCTATTATGGCTCTCACAAGAATCATTCTTCCACTGGTATGGAATGTATCTAAACTTGAGAAGAACGGGAGTATATTGGGTAATAGTGACACATTTGCCTGTGTCTCTAGAGTCGGTAGTGCAATGGAAATGTGGTGGATTGCGCAAGATGGCTCTATAAAAGGACGCTTTTGGGAAGAAGGGTTTAAGTTTTGGGCGCCTTCAACACAAAATGATCCTAATAAACAAGGAGATCCCTATACACTTGCTCCTCCAGGTAGTGCAGGTACCGGTAACACAGGTGCTCTAGGGTTAACTGCATTATCGAGAGATGCATACTCAATGGATGTTTTCTGGATAACACCAAATGGAGATGTAGTTGGTAAAGGTTGGAATTACGATCCATTCACTAAAAAAGGTGGTTGGACAACCGATCATTTTGTTGCTTCTAAATCCGCAAAAGGGCCAATTGCTGCTGTATCCAGACACGCTGATAATATTGAAATCGTCTTTGTTGGTACAGATCTTTCTATCCAAGCTTGTTATTGGAATAAGGGAAGGCCTTGGACAGATGGTGCCGGTCCTCATCTTCTCGCAGACAAGAAAACGGTATCTCAATTTAGCGGTATCGGTATAACTTCTAGAAATAGAGACAGCTTTGACGCTTTTTGGCATCCTATGTATGGAAATGATGTCTCGGTTTTTCGCTGGAGCCAATATGCAAATCCACAATTCAAAACTTTTAATCTCCATGCGGATGAAAGACCTGAATCACAATTACCTAATGGTTCAAAAATTACAGTAATTGTAAATAATAGTTCTTCAATGGTTTGGTGGATTTCAAAAGGAGAGAGAGTATGGAATGGAATAGGGGATGATTATGATTGGCAAGTTCCACACCTCCCTCTCATTGCAACTGTTCCTAAGCCTAATTCGTCATGGACAACAGTTATAAGTCATGATTCTGCAATTAAAGCTGTTTATTTTTCACATGGTATTTGGTTCTGTTGGATAAAAACTGATGGTGCTGTTATGGGGCGTATATTTAAGCCTACCAAAAACTACGTATCTGAGGAAACTTACCAAATAGCTCCACCTGGAAGTGCAGGTCGCAACCAATTATTTGCTATTTCCAGAAAACCAAATACTATTGAAATGTTTTGGACAGGAAGTGATAATTCAATATGGAATGCGAAATGTGATGTTGGTGTATCATAAATACATCATTCCCACTAGTTGATACCAATGCTTCTGAAATGTTTTCTGCTAATTTAAATATTAAATATTTTTGGGAAATGCACTCTCCAAAACCAGCAAGGGACAACCTGAACCAATACTTTTTCACCAGCTATCACTTTTGAATTTATTCCATTAAAAAAACCGCAGAAAACCACAATTTGTAAACCTTGATGTCGTTTATAGTGGAGCTACACATACTAATTTGTTAACGGCCGGGATTTCAATCCCGGCCATTCTTTAATGTAGTTCGAAATAACATGCAAACGGCTAATTGAGTGACTATCCCACCAAGCAACGATCGCATAACCTAATTCCTCTGCCAAAACTTCCATACCGGCAACATGCCCGTAAAACTGCCATCCATGTGTTTTGTGTATTGAAGAGCTGGCCGTAGTAAATGTTTCCTACCATAAGGTGAAAACGAGCCTCGCTGCCGCCACCGCTAACCCTATGGAGTTCGCCTTCGTAGGAGAGGTCATTGAATTCGAAGCTGACAGGAATATTCACCGTTGTAATTTTAATAAATGTTGGGCGAGTTACAAAAAACAACGTGCATTGAAAATTTATTTACAGAACCATTTGGAACTTTTAAGCAATTTATTTTGGCCAAAATAATAAAGGTTAGGGGGGATGTTTTTGTGTTACGGTTTAAAAAAAGGGTCATAAAAGACCCTCATCTGCAAATGAATAATAAGACTCGTTGGTAACAATTAGGTGATCCAAAACTTTAATATCAAGGTAGGAGCCCGCTTCTTTAATTTTTCTTGTCAGTTCTTCATCCTGTCGGGATGGTTTAAGAGCGCCACTTGGATGGTTGTGTGAAAGCACCAGGCTGCAGGCATTTGCTTTTAATGCCGCTGTAAAGATTTGTTTAGGATCTGCGACCGTACCGGTAACTCCTCCACTGGATACTTTGTATACACCTAATACTTTATTTGCCCTGTTCAACAGTAGTATGGCGAATTGTTCTACGTATTCGATCTTTCCTTCGTCCCAACTTTTCAATAAGATTTGATACGCATCGTTTGATGATTGGATTGTCGGGCGTTCTGACGCTTTAACTTTTGACTTGTAGATTAGTTCTACTTCTGAAGCTATCATCCATACTGGTGTGTTGTTGCGTTCCATAACTGTTGGTTTGAGTTTTAAAAAATTAATTATGGAACATGTCATCGGTAGTTGGAATAACAGCGCAAGGAGGAACGGAATAAAGGTTGGCTTCGGCAGCGCAGCAGTGGGTTTATGCCGGAAATTCCTTGTAAGCGCCTTAGTCCAATCTGCCGAAATTTGTGTATTCATTAATGGATAAAACTCTCTCTTCTCTCACCTATTTTCCTCTTGTTACATTTTCCAGACGTTCGTCAGAATAACGTAACAAATGTTTTACGTATACTTTTAAAAGTATATTAGGGATCGGGTGCAGGCGGAGCTTCACAAAATGAAAATAAAATCAAGTTGAACTTCGGCTTTGGTCATATAAAAAAAATTTTCTAATTGACGCTTTTACCTGGGTGAAGTAAAAAAAGCCCTTTATAGGGCTTTTTCTCCGGCTATAGGATTTATATCGAGAATATAATCACAAGCTCTTTGAGCCTGACTAGCTGCTGTTAACAGTAACTTCTTATCATCTCTTAAACTTTTCAGCCATCCCTGAATATAAGCTGTACTGTTATTTATGGTAGCAGGCTGGATACCTGTAATACCACTTAGAAAAGCTGCTGTGAATTCTGCAGTAAGTTCTTCTTTAGAATAGTTTTCTCCTCCAAAACCGTCATGCTCTACCAGCTCTTTGCGGTTCAGGCGCTTTTCGTGTCCGACGCTATGTGCCTTATGCCGATATCGGCATTAGGCGCATAATGCCGTAGGAATGATTATGCCGCACCGGAAAGGCAGGGGTGGTTGTTTAGGGCGTTTTTAGGTGCAGGCATACGGCATAATTTTGAAATGATTTTGATTTTCAGGCACTTTGCTCTTTTAATAACAATAAAGAGTAAAATGATGAAAACATTAAAAACCCAGTCAAGAGAAAAGATCAAGACAGAGTACCGCACCTATCTCAGCCATCAACGCGGTTTAACAGACAAAACCATCCACAGATACTGCACGTTCGTAGACAGGTTTCTAGATTTCAAGTTTGCAGACGTTCCTGATGACTTTACAAAGGTCACAGCGCATGATATAGCAGATTTTTTACATCATCTGTCCGGGCGTCCGAAACCACTGCGTGACAGAAACCTTTTGGCGAGCATGCGCAGTTTATTCCGTTTCTTGTTCCAGACAGAAAAGATCCAAAACAATCTTGCGCTTGGTATTCCTAGTATTGCACAGAAATATGGCAAACGAATTCCATATCATCTGACCATTGCTCAGGTGGATGAACTGTTGAAGGCAGTACGCTCTTTCAGATCCTCTGTATACGGGAAACGTAATTACGCAATGGTTTTGCTCATGGCACGCCTGGGACTGAGGGCACCAGAAGTTATTGCCATACAACTTGAGGATATTGACTGGCGAAATGCTGAAATCATCATTCGTGGCAAAGGAGGTTATCATGATAAAATACCTTTGTTGCAAGATGTAGGAGAAGCCATTGCTGATTATATTCAGAATGAACGCAAAGGGTCATCCCGCTCTCTGTTTGTAGCAAACAGGTCTCCATACCTGCCTTTCAAGGATGGACAAATACTCAATACAACGCTGTCCCAGGCGCTGAAAACGACGACCATACCGAAACCAAAACAATATACAGTCATTAACATTCTAAGGCACAGCCTGGCAACGAATCTGGTGCAGCAGGGCGCTAGCTTTGAGGAAATCAGCAATACACTAAGGCACCGATCAAGAAATACGACTTTGTTATATGCCCGACAGGATATCGATGGGTTACGAACAATTGCACTGTCCTGGCCTTTAACGGAAGGAGGTGTGTTATGAGTCTTTCACTTGAGTTGGAGCGTTATCTAAAGATAAGACGCAACCTGGGGTATGACCTGGGAACCTCGGAACGGGTTTTGAAACAGTTTGTACGCTTCTTGGAATCAGCAGGTGCAACACACATCAGGACAGAGTTGTTCCTACAATGGAAGCTGGCCTTTGGAAAAGCATCTCAATGCACCTGGGCGAGGCGCTTGGGGATGGTCCGGTTGTTCGCCTCCTGGTTATACAGTTTGGACCGACGTCACGAAATCCCACCTCAGTACCTGATCCCTGGCCATTACAAACGACAGCAACCCTACATCTATTCTGACGATCAAGTTATACGCATCATGAAGGCGGCTGCGCTCCTGCCTTCAAGTAATGGGCTTCGTGCGGTCACTTATCCAACTTTGTTCGGACTTGTATCTGTCACGGGCCTGCGTATCAGCGAAGTCATCTCTCTTGATAACAGCGATGTGGACTTAGTAAATGGGGTGATTAGGGTTCGTAATGGTAAAAACCGCAACGAACGCCTGTTACCTGTTACAGAGTGTACTAACAACCGCCTACAGGAATATGTCAGAAAGCGGGACAGGCTTATTGGATATTCACCGGAACCATTCTTTATCTCTGATACAGCTGGCAGGCTATGTGATTGTACTGTCCGGTATAACTTTGCCACTGCCTGTCAAACGATCGGACTGCGTGCAGAACAGCGGTTACACAGGTATGGTATTGGTCCGCGCATCCATGATCTCCGTCACACATTCGCAGCCAAAGTATTGATCAACTGGTACAAAGAAGATAAGGACATTGATAGGGAAATACTCAAGCTGGTCACCTACCTCGGGCATCAAAAGGTGACTCATACCTATTGGTATATTGAGGCTGTTCCAGAATTACTGGCTTTAGCTTCCAAGCGTGCTGAAAACTATATTGGGAAGGAGGTGCAGCCATGACAACAACCTCACTTTCCACTTTAGTTCAGAGCTTTTTTACAGAACGGCTTTTTACCCAAATGGAGGCAAGCCCGCATACAATTGCCAGTTATCGTGACACATTTAGACTATTG
>Ga0181465_100347_pt1 | contig 16470 bp, 11 predicted proteins | sample InSIn3gowninarea_FD_119076 | JGI IMG/M metagenome (GOLD analysis project Ga0181465, IMG submission 119076) | Clean room microbial communities from NASA Spacecraft Assembly Facility at Jet Propulsion Laboratory, Pasadena, California, USA -... ... | reverse complement strand
CAGGATAACGCTGATGGAATTATGCGATAAAGCGGTGAAAAGCCGGCCGGAAATACCTGCCACACCAATCATCCCGCTTCCCTGAATATTGACCAGAGCGATCTCATCAATGGACGAAATTCCGGTAATCGGATAATCTTTTTTATTGGCATTTTTCTGCACATACGTACCTTCAAATTCAACATTAAAGGTATTAAGTACTTTAAGCGTTATATTTTTTGCAAAAGCAGGCTGCAAGCTTGGCGGATAAATCACTTTGGCGCCAAAGTGTGAAAGCTCCATAGCCTCAGCGTAAGAAATCGAAGGAATTGTAAAGGCATTATGCACTTTGCGCGGATCAGCCGTCATCATTCCATCAACATCCGTCCAGATTTCTATGGAATCCGCATCCAGTGCCGCTGCCAGTATAGATGCTGTATAATCCGAACCGCCACGTCCCAGCGTTGTAGTAATGCCTTCCGCGGTTGAAGCGATAAAACCGGTAACACATTGCACCGAAGTTACCTTGGCAAAATATTCCAGGATCAGCTGATTGGTTACTGCGAAATTTACATCACCCATTCCATACGTTTCGTTGGTACGGATGATCTGGCGCGCATCGCAGAATTCGGCTGCTATTCCTTTGCTTTTTAATATCTCTGTAATGACAAGCGTAGAAAGCCGTTCGCCAAAGCTCATGATCAGATCCATAGTACGCGTGGAAAGTTCACGTATCCAGGAAACGCCTTTCAGAATATCTCCAAGTTCGTTGAAAAGTCCGCGGACAGCTGCAAACGTACTGCTTTGGTTTTTTACATGTATCAATCCGCGGACAATCACAAAATGACGTTCTTCTACCACTTTCAGGAACTCAATATATTCGCTGTTTCCGGTTGCAGCCATCTTCCCGATTTCGATCAGGCGGTTGGTAACACCTCCCATGGCTGAATAAACGACTGCGATTTTTTCGCCATTTGCCAGATTGTTTTCAAGAATACCAATAACCTGTTTGATACTATCGACCGAACCGACCGATGTGCCGCCAAATTTAAGAACCTTCATTTAAAGCTATACGAATTAAGAATTTTGAATGAGCTGTGTGGACCACCCATGAACATCAGGTTGCAAATATAGTAATTCAAACGCCTTATAGGTTGATTTTAAGAATGAAAAGCAGACAGGATATTGTTCTTCAATCTTTTCTAATTAGAAGTTAACAGCCCATTTCCAGCAAACCTGGTTACAATAATTTTTACAATTCATAGTCATTTCAAATTTGTAACCATTCAAAAACTTACCTTTTAATAATTAGCCATATCACTTCGACATTGATATAATACAATTAAAATTTTTATGAAGGCCATATTTAACAATTTGAAGATTTATTAAAATTATATTTTGATTAAATGTAATAATTAAAATTTTTGTTGCCTTTTAATCACTTTTTTCAATTTTTAATTTTAAAATATTTTACTTTCGTAGAAGTTTATTCTGTATTAATTTCAATTAACCATAAAATTAAAAATTAATTAACCCGCAATTTATTTATGATTTAGACCTAGAAAATCAACCTGAAAGAATAGAATCCAATACTTTTTGGATGATTTCATTAAAAATCTTTTAATACCCAATAATAATTTTCACTCCTGCTTTATTTAAATATTACTATTAAATCATCCATAATTATTTAACCATGAGAAAACTTTTTACAATTGGTTTCATGTCCTTTCTGGTAATACTAAGCCTGGCTGGCTTTGGACAGGATCTGGCCATTAAAGGCAAAGTGATTTCCAAGGGAGACGGCGGGCCGCTACCCGGAGCAAGCGTATTGGTAAAAGGAACAAGCCGCGGCAGCACAACCAATGCAGATGGGGAATTTACAATAACTACCGAGCCGAATTCTACTTTGGTTGTATCATTTATCGGTTTCAAATCCCTGGAAGTTCCGGTTGGATCTCAGACAAATCTCAATATTACACTGGATGAAGATGCTACTCAGTTTAATGAAGTAGTGGTAACTGCTCTTGGTATTGCCCGTGAGAAAAAAGCACTGGGTTATGCAGTACAGGAGGTTAGCGGAAAAGCCTTGACTCAGGCACGCGAAACCAACCTGATCAACTCGCTATCAGGGAGACTGGCAGGGGTTCAGGTATCAAACTCTAATGGTGCGCCGGGAGCTTCTTCCCGTATGATCATCCGTGGAGCCAGTTCTATCGGAAGTAATAACCAGCCGCTTTTTGTGGTGGATGGTGTACCTATTGACAACAGTAACTTTGGTTCAGGAACCGGTGTGGATTATGGAAATGCTGCGGCTTCTATCAACCCGGACGATGTTGAATCCATCAGTGTTTTGAAAGGGCCAAGTGCTGCTGCTCTTTACGGATCACGCGGTGCAAATGGTGTGGTTCTGATTACAAGTAAAAGCGGAAAAGGATCCAAAGGGATCGGTGTTTCTTTTAATACCAACACTTCTTTTGAATCTGTATTCCGTCAGCCTGAATGGCAGAATGAATATGGACAAGGTACAAAAGGGCTTTTTTCCTATAAAGACGGCCAGGGCGGCGGTATCAATGATGGTGTGGATGAAAGCTGGGGACCAAGACTGGATGGAAGATTGTTGCCACAATTTGATTCGCCGATTGCAGCAGATGGAACAAGAACACCTACACCATGGATTGCGCATCCTGACAACGTAGATCAGTTTTACAGAACAGGAAAAACCTATACAAATAACGTGGGTATAACAGGCGGTAATGAAAAAGCAGATTTTCGTTTATCATTTACCAACCTGAAACAAAATGGTATTTTGCCAAATACAGACTACAAACGTCAGACTGTTTCTTTAAACGCAGGCTGGAATCTTACTCCAAAACTGAATGTAAGAGCAACAGTTAACTACGTAAAAGACGGAAGTGATAACCGTAATAACTTCGGTTTATACTTCATCTGGTTTGGTCGTCAGGTGGATATGAATTCATTGAAAAACTACAAAAAACCGGGCAGCATCTATCAGAATAACTGGAATGACAACTACTGGACAAACCCGTATTATCTGGTAAACGAAAGCACACGTGAAAATCAGCGTGACCGTATGTATGGTAATATTGTTGCCACGTACAAGCTGACTGACTGGCTGACATTAACAGGCCGCTCAGGTACTGACTTTTATGAAGATCGTCGTAAAACAAGAGGTGCTGCACGTCAGGCAAGACTTGGAACAACACAACTTTACGACAGCTACAATGAAGAACAGATTTTTGTACGTGAGTCAAACTCTGACTTCCTGCTGAACGCAACGCATAAATTCGGCCAGTTTGATGTTACCGCTAATATTGGAGGAAACCATCGCTCAAACTTTGCGCAAAGAAACTACATGGGAGCTACGGAGCTTGCGATTCCAAGAGTGTGGAATATGGGAAACTCACGTCAGCGTCCGGTTGTTGAAAACTCTTTTATAGAGAAAACAGTAAACAGTTTATATGCTTCTGCCAACCTAGGTTTCCGCAATTATCTGTTTGTTGACCTTACGGCACGTAATGACTGGTCAAGTTCTTTACCAAGCAACAACAGATCGTATTTCTATCCTTCTGCGGCTGTAAGCGCGATTATTTCTGATATGTTTGACATCAAATCAAGCGTACTTTCTTTTGCTAAAATCAGAGCGGGTGTTGCTCAGGTTGGAAATGACACAGATCCTTACCGTCTGGCAAGTACTTACAAATATGAAAATCCATGGGGAAGCACGCCTAGTTTATCAGAAAACAACGCGTTGTTAAATGCAGAGCTGAAACCTGAAATCACGTCTTCCTACGAAATTGGTACGGATATCAGACTTTGGCAAAACCGCGTTGGACTTGACGTAACTTATTACCAGAAAGTTTCGAAAGACCAGATACTGGATGTTAACGTTTCTAACGCTACGGGTTATCTTTCAAAACTTCTTAATGCAGGTAAAATTGAGAACAAAGGAATAGAGATTCAATTAACAACTACGCCTTTAAAAATTGGTGCTTTCCAGTGGGATATTGGCTTGAACTGGGCACGCAATAAAAACAAGGTTGTTTCTCTTGCCAATGGTCTTACTACGTATCAGTTAAATACAAGCTATAACCCGCTTACACAAGCAACTTCCACAAGCAGTTTCCGTGGTTTATCTGTTGAAGCACGTGTTGGTCAGCCTTACGGTACATTCTTCGGAAAAGGATTTTTACGCGCTCCGGACGGACAAGTTGTTTACGATGCACAAGGATATCCTATGCTTGACCCGGTTAGCCGTGTGCTTGGAAACTTTACTCCTGACTGGATTGGTGGTTTCTCAAACACATTCAAGTACAAAAACTTTACTTTAAGTACACTGATCGATGTTAAACATGGCGGAGATATTTTCTCTCAGTCCATCAATGTAGGTCGTTACACAGGTGTTTTGAAAGAAACTACTGTTGGTCGTGAAACAGGAATTGTTGGCCAGGGTGTAATCAACACAGGCACTTCGGATAATCCTGTTTATGTAGCAAATGAAAAATCAATTTCTTCGGAAGAATATCACCACAAATATTACCTGCTTACTAACAACGAAAATACCATTTTCGATGCCAGCTATGTAAAATTGCGTGAAGTGAAATTCACTTACATGATCTCTGGTAAAGTGATGAAAAAACTTCCTTTCCGTGACATCGCAGTATCGCTTGTAGGCAGAAACCTTGCGCTTTTGCACAGCAATCTTCCTCACATCGATCCTGAAACAAGTTATTACAACGACGGTAATTTACAAGGTATAGAAAACGGTCAGATTCCAACAACAAGATCTATTGGTTTCAACATCAGTTTCAACTTATAAGTAATTTCTTAATTGATTTTTATGAAAAGCATAATACATTCATTCCGCTCTAAGATCATACTTGCAGTTACGCTTTTATGTGTATCCGCCTGTACTGATGATTTTGACGAACTTAATACCAACCCAAACAGTGCATCTTCCGGAACTGCTGACTTGTTCATGCCGCACGGCATTCAGAGTGCAGTAGATATTCAGTCGGGCGGCTCACTGGGCATGGACATTGGTGAAGGATTTTCACAGCATTGGGCACGTATTCAATATACGGACATTGACCAGTACACCGTTTCCAGTGATGTTTACACAGCAGCGTGGTCTGGCCTTTACATTGAATCTCTGGCTGATTATACCCGTATCTACAAACTTGGCCAGGAATCAGGCAATACCAATTATCAGGCTGTTGCGGTCATTCTTCGTTCATGGGTATTTTCTATGCTGACTGATATTTATGGCGATATTCCTTATACTGATGCGCTTAAAGGCCTGGAAGGAACATTACTGCCTAAATACGATGCTCAGAAAGATGTATACGCCGGACTTATAGCTGAGCTGAAAACAGCGGGCGAATCCATTGATGTAGCGAATACCACCATGCCGATTTCAGGCGATATTCTTTTTTCAGGAAACATGCTGAAATGGAAAAAATTTGCCAATTCTCTTAGTCTGCGTTTGTTAAGCAGAATGATTGACAAAGCGGATGCTCCGATTGATGTTAAATCTGAAATAACAAGAATTCTGTCTGATCCTGCAAAATATCCTGTACTTGCAGCAGTTACCGACAATGTTCAGCTTAACTACCTGGATGCAACCAACAACCAGAATCCTGTAAATGTTAACCGTAAAACACGTGATGACCACCGTGTAAGTGCAACATTGGTTGACCGTCTTACAGCACTTGGTGATGCAAGACTTGCTGTATATGCCAACCTTCCGGCAGACGGCGGAACCTATAAAGGTGTTCCTAATGGACTGGCCTCTTCCGATGCAAATGCTTTGGGACTTACCAAAACTTCGAAAGTTGGTGATTATTTCGTAGCGCCCACGGCTCCGGGTGTAATTATGACGTATGCAGAACTATTGTTTCTTAAAGCTGAATTTGCCTATAAAGGTGTAACAACAGCGGGAGATGCAGCAACGAACTATGCAGATGCTATAACCGCTTCTTTTGCTCAGTACAAACTGCCGGCACCAACAGCTTACATTGCAGCCAATGCTTTGAAATCCGGTGCTGATGGATTTACCCAGATCATGGAGCAAAAATGGATTGCACTTTACGGACAGGGTCTGGAAGCATGGACAGAATACCGCAGAACAGGTATTCCTGCACTTTCACCTCCGACGCTGAATACAAACCAGAATGTAATCCCGACGCGTCTGCCATATCCGGGCTCAGAGGAATCTTTGAATTATGAAAACTTCTCTGCTGCTCTGACAAGACAGGGAGGCAAAAATGATATGAAAACAAAACTTTGGTTTGCTAAATAAATAAGCAGATACTTCAGAGAAAACTAAAAACGGGATATTGGCTATGAGCCGATATCCCGTTTTTAGTTTTAACATCGTAAATTATATATCAATGATCTCCTTCCCGCTTTACGTTGTTAAAATGCCAGTCCTAAACCGGCACCCACATTTACCACGCCGATAAATCTTTTTTCATTAAGCCTGTCGGCAAAGGGTATCCCGCCTATATTGGCAACAATGGCCAGATCTTTTACTTCTGCTTTAGCACCGATTACATCTCCGCTAAGCTGGAAAAACAAAGCTTTAAATAAAGGCAAACGAAGACTGACACCAGCCCCGAATCCCAATGGTTTCACTATGGTATGATTTAAACTTACATCAATTGCCGGTGCATTTCCATCGGCTGTGGTTGGCTGGCCTACCAGAAAAACAGAGGGTGTACTTGCTCTTACAATGCCACCCTGAACATGGGCTTCTATTTGTACCCTGTTCATATTCAAATAAATGGCAGGGCCGAATAAAGCAGCTCCAAGCTTCCATTCTGATACATTGCTCTGCCAGGAATATGTTCTGCCGGTAGCTTCTACATACTGGTTGGCTTTGTTGATAATAGGATCTGAATTAGTTGTATTAACATTCAAACTTCCTGAAAGGCGAAAACCCAGCCAGCGCCAGATCCGGTGATCATAATTTACCTGCCCATAATAGCCTGAACCTGCCAGACCGGCCAAAGGGTCATTTAGTTTTTCAGTAGCCAGCTGCCCTACAGGTAAGCTATAACCTCCTGTTACTGAAAAGAAATTCTTTGTGTCCTGAGCATGACTTTCCTGACTTGTAAAAATCAGTAAAAATATAATCATTACAGGTAATAAGTTGCGCATCTTCATTGTGGTGGAGTCTACTTTATAAAAAAACATAGAACTGCAAATTAACATAAACTCAGGTAGCTAAACAGAAAAGCAACGCATTTAGTATAAAATTTGTTCGTTAAGACAATATTTAGGGTATTTTTTTCAACACAATTTAACATAAACCTTATTAAATGGTAAGATTCTGATTTGGTACAAAAATGGTAGTATAGCTAATAAACCAAATCACTACAATCATGGACAGAAAAGAAACAGATGACGAAGCCAGAGCTACCAAAAACACCAAAAACGTTTGGAAATATATTTTAGGCGTTGGTATATTGCTTATGGTTATTGCATTTTGGGGTGGTTTCTTCAATCATAAAGAGAGTTTCCAGGAAGCTGAAACACCCTCTCAAGGATCACAGGCAACGGCAGATACTGCTGCTTACGATACAACGATGAACGTTCATCCGGATACCATTATGAAAAGTGTAAGAGGCACACAATGATCAGTTTAGTGCCTCCCATAATATTTCAACCGGATGTTTTGCTTTACGACCCGTTCCATCTTTTATCTGATGTCTGCAGCTTGTACCGGGTGCGGCTATAATAACTTCATCCGGTTGCTGACGGACTGCTGGAAACAAGACCAGCTCCCCAATCTGCATGGAAACATCGTAATGTTCTTCTTCGTAGCCAAAGGAACCTGCCATGCCGCAGCAACCTGAAGGAATAAGCTGAACTTTATAATTCTCAGGAATTGATAATGCTTTTTTAGAAATCGACATTGAAGACAATGCTTTCTGATGACAATGACCGTGCAGTTTGATCAGCCGGTCTTCTTTTTTGAAAGAACCTTTATTTATTCTTTTTGCATCAATTTCTCGTGATATAAACTCTTCAAATAAAAGTGCATGCCCTGCAATATTCTGCGCATCTATTTTCAGATGTTCAGGAACAAGATCAATATATTCATCCCGGAATGAAAGTATTGCAGAAGGCTCAATCCCAATCAAAGGAGTTTTCTGACTGATAATATTTTTTAAAAGCCCGACATTACTGATCGCCAGTTTCTGTGCTTCTTTTACCAATCCTTTTGATAAATAAGACCTTCCGGATTCTGCATGCTCAGGAATAATAACTTCATAGCCCAGCTTTTCCAAAAGCATAATTGCCTTTTTACCAATTTCAACATCATTATAATTGGTAAATTCATCACAGAAAAGGTATACTTTCCCATTTGTATTATCCTTATTACCTGATTTCCTCTTTTTCCACCAATGTTTTAAAGTCGTGCTATGCAGCAACGGCATCGATCTGTCCGGATGAAAGCCCACCATTTTATTTGCTGCTTTCCTTAAAGCTGTTGTTCCAAAAACTGCGTTGAAAGCCCAGGGCGCTATGGAAGCCAGTTTCATCTGTTTTCCAAAATTTGCAATCAAACTGGTACGTAGCGGAATCGCATGTGTTTCATAATATTGCTGGGTAAACTCCGCTTTCATTTTGCCGACATCGACACTGGAAGGACATTCTGATTTACATCCTTTACAGGAAAGACATAGATCCAGTACTTCCCTCACCATTTCCTGCGTTGTTCCGGTTTCGGCAGCTGCTGTTCCCGGCGTCAGATATTGCCTTAAAATATTGGCTCTTGCCCGTGTTGTGTCGCGTTCACGGCGCGTAGCCATATAACTAGGACACATGGTTCCGCCTGTTAATTCCGTTTTCCGGCAATCGCCCGAACCGCTGCACTTTTCAGCCAGACGAAGCATGCCTTCCTGCTTTGAAAAATCAAAAGTAGTGGCAATTAAGGGCTGCGGTTTATCCTGCTCATACCTCAGAAACTCGTTCATCGGAGGCGTATCCACAATCTTGTTCGCATTAAAAATGCCATTCGGGTCCCAGATGCGTTTTACCTGACGAAAAATTTCATACACCTCTTCCCCCATCATAAAAGGAATAAACTCTCCCCGCAGACGGCCATCACCATGCTCACCCGAAAGTGCACCCTTATATTTTTTGACAAGAACAGCCGTATCCGCTAATACCTGTCTGAATTTCTGTTTTCCTTCACTGGTTTTAAGATTGATCATCGGCTCTACATGCAGCTCCCCTGCACCGGCATGTGCATAATATGAAGCATGTAAACCATGACCGGCAAGTAATTTTTCCAGATCTTCAATATAGTCCGGCAAATCTTCAACAGCTACTGCGCAGTCTTCAATTAAATTTACCGGCTGAGTATCACCCGGCAAATTCCGGATTAACCCCAAACCTGCTTTTCTGATATCCCAGGCTTTGGTAGCATCTTCACCAAATAATAGAGGGTAGGCATAACCAAGCTGTTCTGACAACAAATCAGCAATCAGTAAATCCGCCTGCTGCTTAACTTCTTCATCTGTATTTCCCCAAAATTCCACCATTAATAAGGCAGCCGGATCGCCTTCCAGAAAAAACCGGTTTTTAGAGTAAATGTGGTGTCCCTTTGTAAAATCCATAATGTACCGGTCTACCAGTTCCGATGCTTTCGGATTGTATTTCATGGCAACCCTGTTGGCATGAAGTGATTCTGCCAATGTATTGGCATGAATACAGACAACACCTACCGAAGCTGGCGGCATGTCTACCAAGGCCAGTTTGGCTTCGGTTATAAAACAAAGTGTCCCTTCCGACCCAGCTATCAGGTTGCACAGATTAACCTGTCCTTTTTCAAAATTATTAACCAGCGCGTCCAGCGCATAACCTGAATTCCGGCGGGTTACCGTAGGTTTTGCAAATTGTTTTTTAATTAATTCCTGATCAACCGGATTGGATAAAATCCCCCACATGCCGGCATAAATTGCCTGTTCGCGTTTACCTAATATGTTGGCAGCAAATTTCTTAATGTAATCTGGTGTTTGAGAATTATTGAAAACTGTTTCCGAACCATCCGACAAAAGCGCCTTCACTTCCAGTAAATGATCTCTTGTTGTCCCCCAGCTGATGGAATGCAAACCGCAGGAATTATTCCCGATCATACCGCCAATCATTGCCCGGCTCGCTGTTGAAGTTTCCGGGCCAAACAGCAGGCCGAATTGCGCCAGATGTTTGTTAAGATCATCACGGATTACTCCCGGTTGTACCCGAACCCACTTTTCTTCAGCATTCACTTCCAGGATAGCGCCAAAATGTTTGGAAATATCCACGACAATGCCTTTTCCAACGACTTGCCCAGCTAGGGAAGTACCTGCTGCTCTTGGAATCAGTGTTATTTTTTGATTACCGGCAAATCTGATCAGTTTCCGGATATCCTCTACCGTTCGTGGCAGTGCAACAGCAAGCGGCATTTCCTGATACACGGAAGCGTCAGTTGCATAAATTTTTCTCTGGGCAGTATGTAAGGTAGAATCGTCGAAGTAAAGCTCTCCTTCAAATTCATTTTGAAGTGTATTGAAATCCAGTAAAGTCAGTCGGTTAATCATATATTGTCGCTTGCAGAAAGCAAGAATTTCTTAGCGTTCAGGAATTCCTTATTTACAGTCAAAGATAGTACCAGGTTATGGAAAATGGTATGATCAAAACAACATCAGTCATTTTGACAAAAAGAAATCCGATATTGGCACAGTTATTTAACTTTTTAGCTAACAATGAATTGGTTTTAAAGATTTGAAACTGACGCATTCTCATTCAGAAAATAAAAACAATCTCTGCTTTCATGAAAAAAATTACCACACTTATTTTTCTTCTTTCCAGCCTGATATCCCTCGCTCAAAAGACATCAACCATCACATTATCCGCTACCAAGCCTGCTGACGGCATTGTTTCACTGGTTTTGGAAGATGTACATTTCCACCCCAACCTTGGCATCGGCCTTGCTGATACAAGACTGGAACCATTGGCGATGGTTAATTTTAAAGAAAAAACAACGGAACGTGTAAGTACTGCATTGAACGAGCCGAAAATCATGCGTCTGCAGTATAACGGCGGCGGCGTAAATAAAACATGGATGTTGTTTATACAGCCTGGAGACGATCTTACAGCTAATTTTTCAGGTAATGCAGATGTTACCTTTTCAGGAAAAAACGCTGCTTACCAGGATTTTTTGAAAACGTACTTTCTTGAAAATCAATATCAGTATTTACCTGTTTTTGGTTACAAACCATCGCAGATTGATAATAAAAGCGTAGCGCAGCAAAGTGATAGTCTGCAGAAAGTAAGACAGACAGCTTATGCTGCATTCAAGACTTCCAATCCGCCATCACCCGCTTTTGATGCTTATGTTACTGCAACAACAACGACAGAACCGTTTCTGATTCACAGGCTGCTTCAGGAAAAAATCATGCGCAGAAACAAGGTTAAGAAACTGGATGCGGCACAGCAGAAAGAACTTGAAGACATGACGATGACGAATTTTAAAGTGCTGCCGGATGAAGCTTTATTAAGTCAGTCTTACCGTGAAGAATTAAGAAACTGGATCCTTATACCTTCTACCCGAAAATTTCCGCTGGATTCTGCAACACGTTACGAACTTAGCCCGCAAGCCATTACGGATGTTTATCAAAACAGCAAAACAAAATTGCAGGGCCATCCGAAGCAGGAAGAATATCTTCAGACTTACTGGCTGAACTATGCGGCAACCGCAATTCCAACGATTGAAACAAGCCAGACTTTATTAGCCGACTACAAAACCAAATATCCAAAATCGGAATACACAGATTACTTCATTAAGCTTCTGGATACAAAAGCAAAATTAATTCCGGGTTCAAATGCACCTGATTTTACTTTAACGGATCGTGACAGTGCGTCTGTTTCGTTAAGAAACCTGGAAGGCAAACCCATTGTGATGATTTTTGCATATACCATCGGCGCGCACGAACCCAGTCTGAAAGCAATGGAAACAAAATATGCTGACAAGGTAACTTTCGCTTATGTGACGCTTATTTCAGGAATGCCATTCGGAAGCTGGAAAATGTATGCACAGCAGAGAGATGGCGTGAAACACTTGCTGGCTTCTGATGAAAGCGGGGAATTACTTGAAAAAAATTATGCTGTTGATATCCGTTATCCTTTTGTTGTAATCAATGCTTCCGGAAAAATTGTTGAGCGCTGGATACCACAGGAATTCCCTAATAATAAAAGTCTGGAAAAAGCGATTATGAAGGCGGTTGAGGGTAAGTAAATGAATTAATATATGAAAGTTAAACCGATCGAAAAAAAGAGTGAAGAAGCATAAGAACTGGATTTATTAATGCTTGCCGTCAATAAATATGAAGAAGAAAATTATCCTATTGATAAACCCGATCAGTAGAGTCTAAATTATTTATTCCTAATAACATCCAGTAATTAAAGCCATAAAGACCATCAATCATCGGTCTTTATGGCTTTTTCACTTACCTTTAACTTCCTGACACCTTTATATTTAGTACATCTTAAATAGTAATGAATGAAATTATCAAAACTAATCCCGGTTCCAGTTTTAATCCTTATAACTCATCTTACGCTTGCCCAGATATCACCGCCCGGATTGGACGGCACGAAAATAGTTTCCTGGGGAGTTGTTGGTTTTAGCCAGGCACTAAGTAAGCGGCTGACTTTGACGGTATATGGCGGCGCGGCAAGAATGAGCGATCCTAAAAGCTGGGAATTAGCTCACAAGCAAGGTATAGCAGTTTACAATCATGAGTTTTTGTACAAACTTAGTCCAAAATGGCAGGTTTCGGCAGCAAATAGTTTCCGGGTGCAAAAGCTATATTCAGAAGAATCTCCTTATGAAGCAGAAGATCCATCGTATCGCTATGAACTGAGATATTACGGACGGCTTTATTATCGTCAGCAGTTTAATAAGGTTTCTGTCAATTATGCATTCCGGCCTGAGGCACGTACATTTTATTCACCGGACTGGGAAGCATCATCACGTCCGCTTGAACTGCGTTTTCGTTTAAAAGCAACTGCCAGCCTCCCTATCAATCAGGATAAGACCAACTTTATCATCAGTGGAAATGAATTTCTGACAGCTGTGGATGAATACCAGTCAGCTATACCGGCAGATCACCATCATACCTGGTCCAATTATCATTTTACAGAAGACCGGTTTACCGTTTACTTTCGTCATCTTTTTAAAAAGCCTGATGTTATTCTTGATCTGGGATTAATGGAGCAGTTTAAATCAGGCGGACACATGGACCCGGTTTCCTATGTTTGTTTTGATGTTTTATTTCAAAATCCGTTTTCCAAACACTTCAACTAATCCTGTTTTATAAAAATTTATATAACAAAAAAGGGAGACAGCACAGTGCTGTCTCCCTTTTTCAATTACTCCAAAACTGATTATTTTGAGCTGTACGTATCCAGAGTTGCCTGTGGAAAAGTTTTCAAAATATCAGCCATTGTATTTTTTACCATAGTCTCACGGTCGTCTTTTTTGGTAGGCGCTTTCACTTTTCCGGAAGCCCATCCCTGCCAGATCATCTTGTCACTGCTTTTTTGGTAAATATTAAGAATGAAGCGGCTTTCCTGGTAATTGTAGGTAGAAACATTATTTCCTCCTCCGTACCACCACATGTAAGGAGAATACATGTTATTTGAACGTACTTGCTGACGTTCCTTAACATCCGTCATGAAACGAACCAGAATTTCAGGATTAGGATCTAGTTTATATCCTTTTGCCTGCATCACTTCAATAACGGCATCTCTCAATCTTCTTTTATTCAGTTCACTTCCCAGTAACGGATCTTGTTCGTTATTACGTTCAGAAGCCACGTTGAACGTCTTGAATTGTTTAAGATTTACAGACGAATCATAATCATAACTCGTTTGAAGTGCCTGACTACAGGCAAGCATTAAAGCACCCGCCACAACCATCATCGCGATGAATTTTGTCACTTTCACTATCCATTTCATACAGTTGGTTTATTTTTAGTTTAGTCTATCTGATAACATTTTACGGGAATAATTTAATTCCCGGATTCAGATATCTATTAAACTAAAAAATCTCAGAATTGGTATAATAAAAGAAAAATTTCATTTATTCCAGTATCCCATTCAAAGGTATGAAAGTTACCGAAAGTCCTCATCTAAATAAATAGTGGTCATTTCCTTTTTCCAAAAATCAGAATAAATTCGGGCCAGGAAAAAAGAAATTCCGGTTACAAAATATGTAACCGGGATTAATGGAAAATTTACTAAGTGCCTATTTTACGGGAACCGGATCTCCCGGGGCTTTTACTTTTGGGTCATAAACAGCAACACCCACTCTTGAATCCGCACAGCCATAATACAGGAGCCATTTCTTTTTAAAATAAACCATTCCTTCAATAAACACAGTTCCGGCTACATACTGGCCGCTTTTTTCAAAAGGCTCCATGGGTCTGAAAAAGGGAACATCCATACGGCTGATCAGTTTTGAAGGATCGTTTTTGTCAAATAAAACCTGTCCGGCGCAGTAGCTGTTTGGGGTATACCGTAAATCTCCGTTTGCTCCGGCATCATTTTTTCCGTTGTATAACAATACAATTCCCTTATCCGTAACAATAGCAGGCGGACCGCACTCTGTCAGGTTACTATCAAAAAATCCTTTTCTTGGAGAAATTAGATTCACCAGATTTTCTTTATCGTCAACCAAAGGCGTCCAGTTAATCAGGTCTGTTGACGTGGCCACATTGACATTTGCCTCTCCGAAGTAAAGCCAGTATTTTCCGTTTATTTTAGCAATTACCTGTTTGTCATTTACCAGTTTGGTAACAAGAGATCCTGATTTTGACCAGATATTGTTAAATTTTCCATTATATGCTTTTACAAAAGCCGGCCCGTGTTTTTCCCAGGTAACCAGATCCTTTGAAGTGGCAACGCCAAGCCTGGCTTTGTCACGGTTCCATTGTGTATAAATCAAAACATAAGTTCCGTCTTCCGTCACAGCAACGCGTGGATCTTCACAGCCGCCTGGCCATTCCATCGCTTTCTGGCTGTCTTCACCCGGATAAAATACAGGAGTCTTTTTTCTTTTAAACGTAATACCATCTGTACTTTCGGCATAACCCAGCCGCGATGTTCTCATCCCTATTTCTCTTCCGGCTTTATCTTCTGCGCGGTATAAAACGATAATTTTTCCATCCTTTATCGTTGCTGCCGGATTAAAGGTATCATTGGATTCCCAGGCTACCATTTTTTTTGTCATTGGATCTAAAAAGCGGGAACTCGTATCCGGAGAAATCACAGGATTAACCTTTGCAGGTCTTACAAATCCTCCAAAAGCCCAATCCGGAAGATCATTTTTTGTTTGTGCACAAAGCTGAGCCGAAATAAACAAGGCAGCTGGTACTAATACCTTCGTAAAATTTCTCATTTAATATAGTCTACAATTGATGAACTAAATGATCAAAGAAATAAATGCTTTCCGCCTACTTGGTAGAACACGGTCTGTTATTCATTTTTAATGATTAGTTCTGTGAAGAAAAGCCAAATGTCACCACTTCGTGATTAATAAATAATGATGACATCGTTTTCTATAATTCTATCAGTCCTTTGGACTTATAGAATTGGACTTATAGAAATTTTATAGGTTTACAATCCTGAAAGGATGATATTATTATAGAAATAAACGATATAAAATAATTAAGTTGAACCCTGAAAGGGTAATATCGTTACTGCTTTTATTCTTCAAATTGAATGTTGGCTTTAAACAAAAACAACCCGCTGAAATTAATCAACGGGTCGTTCCACTACGGTCGTTCCACTACGGTCGTTCCACTACGGTCGTTCCACTACGGTCGTTCCAATAAGTATCTATCGTAAAGCTAATTTTTAAAAGCTATCAGCTAACATCTTCCAACTTACTTGTTTGCTACAAGATTAACATCCAGAATAAAATCGTTTGAAATCGCTTTGTCGCCAAGGTTTTCAAAGAAATTAGTTGAGCGGAATTTAATGTCATATTTTGTACGGTCAACCGTCAATTTAGCTGTTGCAGTTACTGTTTTTCCATCTGCTTTCACGGTTGCCGGAAAAGTAATATCATTTGTAATTCCTTTGATCGTCAGCTTTCCTGTTACATCATATACATTAGCTCCTTTGGGCGTTACAGAAGTAATATCAAGTTTGGACTGAGGATATTTTTCTACCGAGAAGAAATCAGCGCCTTTCAAATGTCCGGTCAATTTTCCATTGGAATCATTGTCCGTCAGATCCGTTACCGTTAATGATTTTGTATCCAGAACAAAGCTTCCGCCTTTCAGTTTATCTTTATCTAAAATCAATGTTCCGCTGCTGATAGGCACGCTTCCGTTATGCTCTCCGGTCACTTTTTTACCAACCCAGACAACTTTGCTGGCTTTTGTGTCAACACTTAAACTTTTGTCAGCAGCCTTT
>Ga0181465_100441_pt1 | contig 16508 bp, 15 predicted proteins | sample InSIn3gowninarea_FD_119076 | JGI IMG/M metagenome (GOLD analysis project Ga0181465, IMG submission 119076) | Clean room microbial communities from NASA Spacecraft Assembly Facility at Jet Propulsion Laboratory, Pasadena, California, USA -... ... | reverse complement strand
GCCGCCATCAGAGGATGCGTTAGCATGCTCGACTGGCCGCCATCACCTTTAGGTGCTCGACTGTTAAGGCCGCCATCGAGAGGATGCGTAAGCAGGCTCGACTGATAAGGCCGCCATCACCCTTTAGGGGGCTCGACTGATAAGGCCGCCATCACCCTTTAGGGGGCTCGACTGATAAGGCCGCCATCACCCTTTAGGGGGCTCGACTGATAAGGCCGCCATCACCCTTTAGGGGGCTCGACTGATAAGGACCTTTAGGTGCTCGACCATTTTTTGACTTATTTGAGGGGCAAATAAGTAAATTGAAGAGGAGAGGAGAGGGAAATCTTGAAAAACCTCCGCCAACGTAAAACAGACAAGCGATATACATTTCTCACCCCCTATTTTTATATATATAGCGCGGAGGTTTTCTACTTTTTCTATATTGGCCATTCAATTTACTTATTGGGTGGGGGGGGTGGCGGAGCTTTGCAATATTGAGCAACGCAAGTCATTCATGCATACAGTCGAGCCGATGGCGGCCTTATTAGTCGAGCGTGCTTACGCACCCTGTCGGTTCATTTTACTTATTGGGTGGCCCCTCTCAAATAAGTAACTAAAAAACCCTGCCGGACCTTATGGTCGAGCGGCCTTACGGCTCCTTGTTATGGTGGTAGTTATATATGAGCATGTGGTAGTTTAGGTTCAGTCAGTTCCTTGCTCTCTCTTTGGTCGAGCAAGCGGCTTCGCACCTTGCCGAAGTACTTATCGATTCCTTACGGGGCTTTGGTCGAGCAAGCGGCTTCGCACCTTGCCCGGTGCGGACAAGCGACTACTCCTACAGCTACTGCGTCAATGGCTTAATCAGCTGCTTATTCAACAGGTCATAATTACGTATATAATGAATGACTGGTCTTTATTGGGCGGTTTATAAGCCTCCTCCGTAAGTAGCAAGATAGGACAGGACCTACGATTCCGTAAGTAGCAAGATAGGACAGGACCTACGATGGCGGCGGCCTTAGTTCATTATTCATATGGTGAGGCTTCATTCGGCTTCGCCTCTGGCGGCGGTTTAGGACTTTCTCCCTACGAGATTGGCCATTTTACGTTGGCGGCGGCCCCTCTCAAATAAGTAACTAAAAGGCGGGAGAGTTCGACAGGTTCACCCTTGGCGGAGGTTTTCTACTTTTTCTATATTGGCCATTCAATTTACTTATTGGGTGGGGGGGTGGCGGAGCATTGCAATATTGAGCAACGCAAGTCATTCATGCATACAGTCGAGCCGATGGCGGCCTTAACAGTCGAGCATGCTTACGCATCCTGCCGGTGATGGCGTTGGTCGAGAGTTCGGCAGGCTCACCCTCACCATATGAATAGTGAGCCCCCTAACGGGTCCTTGCTTCGGGCGTACAAGACTCGATAGCAAGCTCATAAGCCAGCCTATGCCAGCCAGCCTATGTTGCGGTAGTTTTCCAGAGGCATGCATCGAGAGTGGAATTTCGTTTTCAAGGATGCGTAAGCAGGCTCGACTGTGAAAGGAGAGGATGCGAAAGCACGCTCGACCACTTCCATGTGCCGATGAAATGACCCGTAAATAAAATCAGGAAGGTTCTCTATGATAGCCGGGATGCCTTTATTCCCAGTTTGGCCCAGTCGGTTGCTACATGGGCTAACGGACGGACTACCACAGCCAACATCTGCCGAGGTGGGACGGTCCAACAGACGAGAGAATAAACATCACCGAAAGATAAGGACCCCATTACATGATACCCAGGAGAGAAGAATCCTGTGCGGGAGAGAGGGACAGACCCATTGTGAAATAGTGAAAACACCAAAAGGACACAGTGAACCTGCTTCCAATCCAAATAGGATTTTGAAAAGGCCCCCCACCCAATAAGTCACTGAGGAAAAAGCTAGAAGTTTATTACGCACGGCCAACCGGATAATTACGTTTATAATAATAAATAACGGAATTAGTACTGCTTAAGTTACTTGCTTCGGTACTTTATGATTAGATTACTGGCTGGGACAAGAAACGTGATGGGAGAATAAACCCCGGCTTGCTAGAAGATTGATCATGGATTGTTTCAACTTCAATATATCTGCCTGCCCCAACCCATTGATTCAGCCAGGAATACTTAGTGGGCGGGTTGGTACTTAAGAACATTTGTATTCACTTTTCTATTTTATGACTTGAAATGCTACAGAAAGGAACCACCAGTCGTGTTCACAGCTAGCCCTTCGCCAGACGAGATTTCTTGGAATGGGGGATATGATCAGAGAGGCCAGTCGTCAGGCTATAGGAGCTGGGTTCTACAGGAATAGGTATCATGCAGCAGTTCCACCGGACCAGTAGGAGTCCCGCGGAGAGACAGGTTCTATCTATAAGTGGGTCCTGAACATTAATATAACCTCATCTAGGGGAGTTACTCAGAGCCGGGGAGACATGCCACCACCAGCCTCGGGATTCAGGCTCGGAGACCTGACTCTCTATGTACCTGGTTCATTTCTGTACCCGCCCCCTGGGCATATCTATGATATACCACAGCTATTACATGTATACGATTCTTTTTCCTCCAAAACTTGTCTCATTGTCCCTGTCTATTATGGATGTAATAACGTTCAATTTCTGACGTTCATGATGGTGTAATGACCGACTTACTCACTTCGACCTATTGATCTGACTGATCCGACTGACATAACTGACTAACATAGATTCTGGAAGAGAGACAAGAATCACTTGCTCTAAGTTACTTTTCTCACTGTGGGTGGAGATTTGATCGCTTCGGGCCCACGGAAAAAAATATGGATAAAAACAAACTATCCATCCCGAAATGTTGCGCGTTGGGATAATCGCCGAGGCAAAATTAGGCCTGGGCTGCGCTCCTGGGGCACGTGACGAGCGGCACACACAGAGATGGAATGAAAAGAAATCTTATTCAGTGGATCGATGGAGGCCTAATCCTTTATTGGATATGGTGACTCAATAGGGGACCTATCTCTTCTCTCTTGGGTATCCAGTGATGGGGGCCATCTCCTGTTGGCTAGTGATGTGGTCCTTTTTTCTTGTCTGTTTTCAACCAAAGAATCCGTTAACAAACAGAAGCCATTCATTCACGCCATTCATTGAAGCCGTTCACTCCCACTGCACTTCGCCATGATTGCGTTATATACGTGAATATCCCACCATGCATAATCACAACCTCTTCTAGTCTCTCACTCCTCATCGGTGCACCTACCTACCTCACTCACTCTGTCGAGATGGGGTAATGATTGAACGTATATAATAGATTTTCACGTATATGAACTGAACATCTGTATATATCGTCTAATACTCCTGGATCGACACCTGGATCGCACCTACCAGCCACTTGGATCGACACCTGGCATTGAAACCTGGCAAAGACTCCTGGTATCGACCGACAGCGGCTATCGGCATTGAGAACAGGCTATGAGCGGCAATGAGCTTCTAGCAATGAGCTTATAGCGATGACTCCCGGCTTTGTCCGTCCGTTGGACCACTTTTCCACCCCTCTATGTAGATGTGGGTAATCAATATATATTTGGCATCACCTACCTCCCTGACTGGCATTCCCTGACTAGCGTGAATGAACCTACCTGACCATATCTATCTTAATGTGTCTATTCTATGTGTATGGCGTATGAACTGAAATGGGTGAACTGTATATAATGCGCAGTAATAACTCGCTTTTGGTGTGGCGGTATCACAGCAGTCCACCCACGAGCTAAACAACTCCCTCTAGCAACACATTTAGCCATTCTCTCCTCTCGTATGGCACATGGGGAACATATCCTCTCTTTCTCGGCATGTGGTGAAGGGGACTTTCTCTTCTCATCATCCGTGGTAAGGCCTTCTCTTCTGTCATTTGGTGATAACTTGGCGGACTGCGCGGGTAGGACCGTGTGTTTCATATATGGGGGTGAAGGTATAAAAGAAGGACTCTTCTTATTCTGGACATGATTGAACCTTCTTCATCTTCTTCTTCTCCTTCATCTGTTGGGCAAATGGGGGCATTCTATTCTTCGTTGGTTATGTGCTAAAATGGGGGACGTGGGATAACAGCAAACATAGAGGCAAAGAATCCATCCTCTTCTATTAGTTCCCAAACGTAAAATAATAAGAAATCTACCGGTTACAGACAGGCAAGAAGCCATCACAATCTGAATAATTTGGGGATAACTCTAATCATCCATTCACTATTCATCGGATCAACGGTAGTGGGCGATAGCACCTATCAGAATCGGAGTGGATAAAAACCCATCAGAATCAGAGTGGGTAAATACCGAGTCGAATCCCTTTTCAGAAGTGTTCGGCGGTACCTTAGCCCCTCATCTGCTTCGAACCTGAGAACCACTAATGCCTTTCACCCCTAATCCATAAAGTAAAATGAAACTGGATACTTTATATAGAGATGCCCACCTATGATAGCTAATTTCAAGTATTATATATTGAAAGTATTATATAAGTAATAACTGCTCTCTATCCACCTGTCTTACAGTTGGTAACGGAACTTTTTGAGTAGTTAGAAATTCATGGCTATGCCTACCGAAGCCAATCTTAGTTATAGCGAATCGCCTAAGGGATTATCAGTATCGGGCCGCTATTCGGAGGGAGCAAACCCAGAGACAACTCGGTAAAGGTGCACCAAGCAGATCGATTGGTCCAGTCGGTAAAGGTGCACCAAGCAGATCGATTGGTCCAGAGATTTTTTTTATCTATCTGTTTCACTCTTCCCACGCCTCGCCACTTTCTTTAAGGAACCATAGCATAGTTGAGAGCCTTTCTCGAATCGTGTTCTGCAGCAGCATTCTTCCCAAAGGGAACAGGGGAAATCCGCTCATAGAGTAAAACCTGCGGGGATTGGGGTGGGTGGGTAAATAGTATTACTTTTATACGAGAAACTAGAAGGTGCGAAGCCGCTTGTCCCTCCGGGGGCAAGGAATAGAGGTGTTGGTTTTGTGCGGTGGATCGGATGGAACATACAAGGTGAAGTTTAGCTATACAATGTGAAGCAGTTTTACAGTCCAAGCGGACAGGTGGTTTCACCCGAGTACCATAGAAGTATTACTCATTGAATTGAACCACGAAATAAGACTTGGTTTTGGCGGGAAAGATTACTGAGTAGCAGTCAGTCTTATGTATGTAATAGCTGGAGTGATACCTTCTGTTTCAGTACCGAGGAGACATCAAAATGATTATAAACATTTCAACCTTGAACTAACTCGATAGCTGTCATCATGCTTCATATTTGCTGGAACGAGATGTTTCGAGTAGCTCAGAAAGGTGTCCAACTCTTATCGATCGATGTGTGCCGTTGCCTGAGGTGGTTTCATAATGACGCTGCGCACCGCATCCTCTAGACATGGTAAGCACAACTCTAGACATTGAACTCTGACTGCCCAACTTACCGACCAGCTTACCGTTGAGAATGATTTACGGGAGAGCAAATCAATAGTCATTCGATTGGGGGATTGCTATTTCTGCACTTAGGGGCCCACCTTTGAGAACCAAATCGATCCGTGCTAGAGGTGTAATGCTGGTCACATATCCCGGATTGGCTGGTGGTGAGCGGTTAGATTCATTGGGTGACGCGGAGGGACCAGTGCAGCTAATTTGCGTAAATGCAATTTACCAACTTGCTTACTTCTCTGGGTTTGCCCAGTCAAAAGTACGTAATTTCCATGGCCCAACTGACTGGAATTACTCGTTCTCAATCTGAGTTATCTAATAATGTAGATTCGGTGCGATCTAGTGAGAAATCCCAACATGAATGCAATATTAAGTGCTCTACCGAGAAGGAATCCGGAATATCCATCCCGAAAGTGCTAGTGTGAAATGCATTGGTCATGCAAGATAGAGGTGCAATATGCTTTACTTCACCAATCGAATGAATCAATCCTGGAAGGAAAATGCTGCCATCATTCAGAAATAGCGAAATGCGGTACTATAAGAAGCGTTTCAAATCTGCTATTCAACATCATCACTATGAATGTCTCGACCACGAGTAGAAATGGAGAAGCAACACGACTTTAGCTTAGAATCAGTAGGTCTCACCGCAACATCCGTTCATTGTATCATTGTACTCCCGAGCTATCGCTGTCTTCCAGAAGATTCAGTATGCCGCCCGGGTGATGAAGACTCATGGGCGGCTGCTATTTGCCCTACACGACCAGGCACTTCGACGAGTGCTCTTCTCCGTATCTAGCAATGCCGCCCGCTGTCACTTCCATGCTATCTTGCATGTCCACGCGGCCACTATCAGGTTCCTTTGGACTCCGAACCCGAACCCAACATTTCCTAAAGCCTAGTGGTTGGCGCAACTCCATGAATGAGTAGAATGAGCAGATCATGAGCCCGCAATGGAGTAGATGGAGGATAAGATGGCTAGAGTTAAGGGGGGTTCTGCTGAGCCCTTAGGATTGGGAAAGGATATTCGGATATAGCATCAAATGAAGAGTTTTGGGCGAGTAGTTCGCCGGTTCAAGTTCAGTCGTACTACTGACTGGATTCATTGAGGATGCGAAAGCACGCTCGACCACCGGGAGAGGATTATTCTGCAGTCGCTTTTTGGTGCATTATTTAGGAGCATGCGGAATCTCCTTAGAATGCTGAGCACTAGTTTTTTCGGGAATAATGAGAAGCGGCTAACGAGAAGGACATCCCCAATTCTATCAGTGACTACAGCCAATTTCCCAACATTCCTAATAAAGTGCTTTCTCCACCACGACGGCCCCTAGTAGCTTCGGTAAGTCATGTGACCGCCGTTAAAGTAGTTATAAATGTCCTCTTCTCCGGACCTAACTTCATCCATTTGATGAGAGAAATATTCTTCATTATCCCGAGTTATAGGTGCGGAACCACCAATTGGTCATGCTCACATATTAGTTAGCAACTTCCTGGTCATCCCTAAACTCCTACAACTCCATGACCACAACTACGGATCATTGAACCTTTGGTCCAGTGAAAAGCAGGAACTGTGTTGGGCCGATTCACCGAAGGATGAACACATATTAGGAGTATTAGGGATCTCTATCTATATATATATGTATATAAGACGAATTGCATTGGACACGCCCATTCATTTCTTCCTAAGTGACTCAGAACTCAGCTCCCCCTCTCTCCTCTGGTCGTGGAGTTCCGGTCACCCCACCCAAACTAAAGTGGAAGGGAAAGAGGCCTCCCCCATCAGCTGCCCCAGTGAGGTGTGAGGTGGGTTGTGGGCATTAGGCAGTATTTGATTCAAAGGTGTGGGAGTGTAAGGTTTGCTGTGGCTAGGGTACAAGGCATTAGGTGCTTTACTTCTCATAGGCATTGGTTGTATCAAAGCTTTCTTTAGTATGGGGATCCGGGCCCCCGATGGTCCTAATGGAGGTAGTTGTCCGAAACCAGAACCGGCATCAATTGTTGCTCTACTGTTAAGGCCTCATTATATGCTAGTGGCAAGGAATATCGGGAGCTCTTCTTACCAACATAGAGGTCAAGGGATCTAAGGCTCTAAGATACATCTGGATGGCTGCTTCTTCTGTTAAAGCGTATGATGCTACCAGTCTGGTGTACAATTTGTGGAACCTGGTATGAAATAGTAAGTATCTTTATTAGGTTCTCTTCTAGTTGAAGCAAACTGGTGGTACATGGTCTATAGGTAATCTGAAATTACTAATGAAAGATTGTATAATAAGAATGAAATGAGAATGATGCTCGGATTAAGGAGTTCAGCTCGGGGACCATCCAACCGTTGTTTATTAGTTCAACCGGAAGGAAGGGAAAGGGAGGCATTCTGGATTCTATTTGTTGTGAACAGCTTTGGATTCTGTGAGTGGCTTCTATGCACAGTGGGTGAACGGCTTCTATCGGACAACTGCCCACATCTACCTCGAACCTCTACCTCGAACCTCTACCTCGAACTTGACCCTTTTTCCCCTCAAATCGCTAGAAGGTCAGGTTCTCCTTTATCTAGTTCAGGTAAGGTCCTGAAAGGCAGGTGGTAACTGGTCAATCCAGTCCTGATTAACTCGAAAACGAATAGCATTTCTGGTAAGGTCAATCCTTCTGACATGCATATATATATATGATATAATGCAATTTGGAAAGCTCTCCCTCACCTAACCACCCCTTCATTCATCAATTTCATCCCCTCTCCCAGCACATCCAAATGTATCCGGCACTAACAACTCCTGGTCTGGTAGATTATTCCCATTCCACAGATTACCCAATACGCCGCCTAGCTTTACCCATTCCCAATTACACCGGCGAGAAAGCCTACCCAAGTAACTCCCAGGGAACCACCTTATTGTAGATCCGTGCATGAATCGCTTCACTTTTCATTCACGCTCCATGAATGAGTTGCTTTTATCTCCCTTTAAACTAAATCGATTCCGGAATCATGTCAAGGTGCCATAGTAAGAGAGTTCCTAAGCTTCAATACTAATAAACTCCTAAGAAAAAAACCCCGACTATAGTTGAGTTGAGTTTAGAGCGTGGGCGTTCCGCTCCCCTCGGGGCTGACCCTTACCTCTTACAGTATATGGACTTACTAATCTATTTTGTACCCTCCGGGGTCATACCCTCCGGGGGCCGGTCAAGTAACACTTGTTCGAAAAAAAAGAACAACCAACCACTCTCTTGCTCTGACCGAAGGTCACCGACTCTTGCATTCTTTCTTTCTCTGACCGAAGGTCACACCCGTACCGAAGGTCACCGACTCTGAGCGCAGCGCTTGCATTCTTTCTTTCTCTCCTACCGAACAACTCCCAAAGGTAGGCATAGCGCTTAGCTGAGCGCCGTACCTAGAGAGCGCTTAGCTGACGCTTAGCTGGGATCGGCCCCCGGAGGGTATATGAATGGATCCTTTGCTCTGTCTCTTCGAGTGAAAGAAAGAAATCCGGCTCCAATGGATCCTTTGCTCTGTCTCTTCGCATCGCCGAGCCTACTCGAGATCTCCATTATATATGTTATTTTCGTTAGTTCTACTTATTTCTTTCTTCTATAACACTTGTTCGAAAAAAAAGCGAACCACTCTCTTTCTCTCTCTCTAGATAACATCAGAGAACCTCTCTCTACACCGACGCTTAGCTGAGCGCCGTACCTCTCTTTCTCTGTGACCGAAGCATTCTTTCTTTCTTTCTCACTAGATAACATCAGAGAACACCTATCTGGTCTCGAAGTAACCAATACTGGCATTTCCAAAAAGCCGGGCTGGGCTGACCTACTATATATAGGGTTTTTTCTGGTGTGGCTGAGCTCCTATATATAGTCTTTTTTCTGGTGTGGCTTAGCTGGCCTAGCTCCTGAGCCTGCCCAATTGACTGACAAAATCTAGTCCAAGTTGGATGCAACGTATATAATATATCGAATAAATTCCCCTCCTAACACTGGAATTTTATGCAATTTTCATGCAAATTTCACCGCAACATATATAATATAGTGATGGACTTCCGCTAATGGAAGAAGGCATTTCCCTACGTGAGCCATTTCTTCATGCATAATGACATATGCCCATAGCAGCATTTTCTGGTGTCATTTCGCGAGTCATGCCATAATGACATATGCCCATACACTACGATCTGACAAAGAGAGGATGCGTAAGCAGGCCCTTTTTTTTACTTATTTGAGAGGCCAATAAGTCAAATGAAACTTGAGTTGCTCGACCATAAGCCCCCCACCCAATAAGCAAACCCAAGAGGATGCGCAAGCAGGCTCTCAATATAGGGAGAGGAGGCGGAGGTTTTCACATATTTCGATGGCGGCCTTAACAGTCGAGCGATGGCGGCCTGTTGTCGAGAGTTCGTCCCTCACCCTCACTATTTTTTACCCTCCCTGTGTTCCGTATTGGTAAGGGTCAGCGGATGTAGTAACTTGTGTTCCGTATCGTGTTGAGGGTTGAGGTTCGAGGTTCGAGGGTAGAGGTTAGAGGGTAGATAACATGGGGGGACTTAGATTATACCTCGTATTGGGACGAAAGATTATACCTCGCATTGGGACGTGATAGAAATTCAAGCTAAGCGTCGAGTGCAGCAACACTTGTATTGAGTGCATGAACTGAAACCTGGCATTGAACCTTGGCATGGAGTACCGGCATCGTCACCTGAATCGAGTGAGTACCGACATCTACACACCAGGCATTGACTCTTGGATGACTCTTGTCATCGAGTGATCGCCATCTATCTGTATCGAGTACCGGCTATCGGAGACCTTCTGTCAATGACTGTCTCCGGTCTAGTAGCGGGCGCCAAGTAGCCCAACCAAGTAGCTTAACCGAGCAGCCAAGCCCAAGTAGCTTAACCGAGCAGAGCGCAACCGAGCAACCGAGCCCGGGAGCCAAGCGAAGTAACCCAGCCAAGTAGCCCAGTCGAGTAGCAAAGCAAAGTATCCAAGCCTATAAGCTCAACCGAGCCTGGGAGCCAAGCTGAGCAGCGCGTAAGCCCAGCCTATAAGCCAAGCAGCCCTGCCCAGCAGCTCAACCGAGTAGCCCCGCCCATCTAATGAATGCATCCCGCCTAACATAAGGAGACGTGATGAAAAGGCAAAATGGATAACTGGAAGTTGTTGAACTAACTGTGTCCGTCGTGTCTCATTGGGTGTAAACATGCACTCTCCATATTGTATCGTGGATATGGGGAACTGGGCGATTCAAGAACTGTGGGGGGCGTTGAACTGCATCAGGTGTAACTGGGCTTGGTGGAAACGGCTTGAGATTCACGTCCTTAGTAGGTGGGATGACTTTTGTAGTTCGAAAGGGATAGGAGGGAGAAGATCTCAGGAGGGAGATATATATAGACGGATAGGTATCAATCGAGAGGGCAGGCCGCAAGGTCAATATAAGTTGAAGGCGGTCAGGTCGCAAGGTCGAAAGTAAGTAAAGTGGTATCAGGCATACAGCAATTGAAGGCAGGTCCCCAGGTCTTGGTGGCTCGTAAGTAAGTTCGCAAGGTCGAATTCGTCAAGATAAAGCGAAATCGTGATCGACGGAATGAGAGCAATAAGAATCATAATGTAGGTAGGCGAGCAAGCAAGCCAGGTCGGTGAGAAGCAAGCTAGCAGCCAGCAAGCAAGCGATCACGTAATGCCAGCCAGGTCGTCTATCTCGTCATACCCGTAAGGAATAGGAAGGCCGAATAAGCGAGAAGAGAAAGAAGAAGAAAGGCAGGTTGTTCTATTATATGACTTTGATTTATGAACGCGAGGATGCGCAAGCAGGCTCGACCATAAGGACCTTTAGGTGCTCGACCATAAGGGAGAGGAAGAGGATGCGTAAGCAGGCTCGACCGCTAGGGAGAGGACTTTACCTCCTAAGTTCTAGGTCCAGCAGCAGAGCCAGCAACATCACCACAGCCAGCTAGCCCAGTAGCCAGCGAGTCACTAGCCAGCCAAGCCATCTAACTAATAAGCCAAGCCAGACACCAGGCATACAAAGCCAGCAAGCCAGCTATTCCCACTAAGCCATACAGACAAAGCCAGTAATACAGTCATAAAGCCAAGCTATACTACGCCTTCCAGCTATACTACTACGCCTCAAAGAATACGTTCCAACAACACCAACCAGTTCGAACACAACCATTAGTAGCATCAGAAGCAAGGATAGAGGCAATAGTCAAGGTGGAAGCATCTGTTGAAGAACCAGCACCAATGGCAGTTTTTGAGTTTGATCCAGCAAATGATCCAGTAGTAGATCCAGAAGCAGCAGAGCCAGTAGCAGAGATAGAGATAGTGTGAAAATCAGCTTAAGCCACAATTTCAGTAGCACCATACAGTCGCAAAGCCTGCAGCATTTCTTCCTGTCCCAGAAGCAAAGGCACCGGTAGTCGATCCGGAACCCATTGACTAAGCACCAACAACAACAGAGCCAGCATCCGGGCCAGCATACCCACTAGTAGTAGTCCTAGCATCCCTTCGCTTGGTTCCTTCTATAGGATCTGCTTCTTGACCAGCGGAAGCACCGGTTGATCCAGTTGAAAAAGCAGTCGGTGAAGCATCTGTATATTTAGTAGATTCAGATCTTAGCATAGCGTGTTCTTGCTTTTGGTATATTCCCCTTGTTCCTACTTTATCACATCCCATGGTGTTCCGGGTTTTTGCACATCCTACTACCGCTATCCTTGCGTATGATACTGGGGCTGCCTCTTTGGTTGCCTTCTTCTTAGAAGATGCTACCCCTATCCCTCTAGCAGCAGTTCGAGCAGAACCAGTTTCTCTATACCCTGCGCCGGAACCAGAAGCAGAGGGGCAAGCACCAAGGCGAGCAGCACCACGTGCAGTAGTTTAATACGCAGCAGCATCCCTTCCAGCAGTTCGATAGCCAATTGATTCTTCTCCTGTTGCAGTCCCAAATCCTACAGTTCGAGTGTCATAACCCGTTGATTCATAAGCTGAAGAACCAGCCCCAGTTCGAGCGAATCCATATGTGGTTTACCAATTGGGGAAGGTGGCGAAGTAACCAATTGATCCGCCACTAGCACCCGTAGCAGTTGATCTTGTTGTTGATTCAGTAGTTCCATTTCCAGATCGATATCCAGTCGAGCAGTTGATCCAATTGATTCACCAGCATAAATGGCAGATCGAGAGCCAATTGTGGTTGCAAAGTGAACCCGGGCTTAGACACCAACACTTATGACTGGACTTGGTTAAGTACCTGTAAGGGCTAGACCAGAACCTAGGGTGTCTCATGAGCTGTCGAGCGCCTCTCCTTACCCCAAAGGTGAGCCTTCGTTGGCTATGCACCCATCAATAATGATTTGATTGAGCCGAGTTGAGAACGGGCCATCTAATTCCTTCTTGTTCCTACCTGACATACTCCGCTTGCTACCGCTTGCTGCGTGCATTGTAGTGTAAATCAACTGCTCTGTAACAGGTATGGGTAGCAATAAGCTCTGGCACTGGGGGAGAGCTCTGTGCCAGGTATGGGGTTGTGAGCCTTTCATTGAAGGGTGAAGGCCTTGGAAGTGAAGTGTTGTGATTCACCCGGCGAAGCATACTTCAAAGAAAAGCAAATCTTATGCACTGAACGAGGTAGAGTGTGAGCCTACATATATGGGCGATGTGTTCCCCCGAAGGGCATATTATCATCATTCGAGAAAGAGAGTGATTGGAGGTGTGACCTATGTGCCCTGTAAGTTAAGTAACTAGGTAGTGGCAATATATTGGGGTGAGTCCCACATCCCAAGGATCAGTTGGAGGAGTGTGCTCTACACCCCGATCATAGTTCATTCCCCCGATGAATCATAGATTCTTATAAATACTGCTATCCACTTCGGATCATGATCTATGAAGTGATGGGATTAGGAAGAGCAATTCTTGAAATCCGTAGATCATAATATTTAGGATTAGTGTGTATCCTCAATCCCGATCATAGAACACTCGATGAGAGTTCCTTCAGATCATAAGGGATGCGGAATAGTGTTTCTAACCCGATCATAATGTAATTGAGTCTGCCTGGAAGAGTGAATAACTCAATGAGAAATGATGGTAGGAAGGTACTGCCCAAATCCAAATAAGTGAAGTATGAAAATATCCTAACTAATAAGGGGTGGGGTGGAAATAGATAGCCATGCACTGAACGGGGTGATTGGAGGTGGAATGCGTGCCCCAATCAATCAGTATTCTTATGATGAATATGGCTGCGCACATCTGATCATTATTTATGAAGTTATGCGGGATGTTCATTGGAATCCATCCCCATGGGAAGTGAAGTATTGCGCTGAAGCCCCACTAATATATTCATTCATTCGGGTGAGCCCCATCCACTGATGTTTATACTGAAGCGATAGAGGGAATACAAGGGATGCTTTTATGTATGCTATTATCAAATGAATGATTTCCTGATGCAATTGATCCAATGGAGGTTGAAAGGTAAAGGATATGCATGACGTTCTCATCCATAGGCACATCAGGGGGAAAAATAGAAAGAATGGGTTGGATTGGCTCTTGACTATGCCTCTAATGAGAAAGGGTTAGGTTCAATTTACTTATTGGGTGGGGGGGCTTATGGTCGAGCCTGCTTGCGCATCCTCAAGTACTAGGGTAGAAGCTCCACTTCGGGAGGCATCCAACTCTCTTACGACAACAATGGTATCACAGAAATGGGGTAACTTGGGACAATGGCGAGAGTAATGGCCACATAGGTATCACACAGAGCACAAGGGTGGTTCATGCACAAAGACTTAATGCATTTGGATGACTCAAGTAAGGTGACATGAACCACTGGGATGGATGGGTCTGATTCTGAATCATAAACAGGAAGAAGTCTTTTAAGCTCTAGGAGATCTAATTATTGGTAGCATGGCCAGGGCTTATTTTGGAAATGGAAGGCATGTTTTCCACCCAAGGAATCAATTCTTTTATCGATAATTTGATTACTGTTAGGGTCTATATACGTAAGCTGGTCAATAGTTACTATCTTACCGTTGTGGGGGAAGCTCATGGTGCAGAAGACTGAAGAGCAAACCACCTTCATGGTGTACATCAAAATACAACCCAAGAGTAGATTCTAGTTATAGTAAAGTGGTGTTACTATAACTTCAACATCTAGGAGAACTTGTTTCCCAGTGACTTGGATGGGACAATGTACAACCCTTCTAGTTGAGATGGGCATCATAGGCACAGAGAGTTATGGTAGATGGAACAAGCTTAGCATAACCCAATTCCTCTAGACTTCGGTAGACATCACACAAGTGGATGCACCTTTGTCAATGATACACCATGACAATGATAGCATTTTTCATAGAGATTGGTATCTGGAAGGCCACAGAGGGTGGTAAGCGAGGGTGGTCAGCTTTGTCAATGTCCAAGACAATCAATCGATCGTCCGAAGGATCCACAGTGCCCAAAGCAGATAGTAGAGTATTCTTCTATGTGGGGCATGTCTGAAGCACTTCAAGGGCCGACATAGCAGTAGGGGACTGAGCTAAGTCATCTACTATATTGTAATTCTAGGTGACCTGTGCATGAGCATTAGGAAATTGAGACGAGTTCTCTTTTTTTTCATTTTGGTACTGGCTCAATACTAGGTCGAGGGATGTGTAAAGATCCACTATTGGATGAAATAGGTTCTGCGAGTTCAATTGGTTGAGTCTCAGGTGGTGTACCATATTGACGCGATCGAGTAGTGAATTTGATGTCACCTGAATCAATATAGAGGATGTTGTAAGTTCCATTTCCAGACTGGGAAGGAATGGAAGGTGGTGTGGAAGGATGGGTTTCCAGTGTGGCCACGTGTCCTTGTGTTGGGAAAGGGTTCCTCATCATAGCCGGTTGCGAAGACGAGGGTTGTTTCGACGGAGGTGGTGGCTGGGTAGGGTGCTTGGCAGCTTAAGCCGCCTCCCACATATGACACATCTCAGGTCAAAGGGGACACTCGTGAGTGTAATGACCATATACACAGCAACAAGCACAAGGTTTATTGGTTTTGAGATTATTCCCCTACTTGAGCAACAATAGGGAAATGCTTTGCCATGCTAAAGGGAGGGGGCCCACCTCTTTCTCTTAAGCTGTATTTCTCTGGCAGGGCAGGCGGACTTCTCTCTAGCTTACTGGCCGCCAGTCGTTGCCATGTCCATCGTCCATTTACGTATATAGTCCAGCCCCGTTGACTTATATAGGGAGGGATAGGATTTTGGCAATGATGAGTTGCGTATATTCTACTGTAGTAGTTGCGCATATGCGTATTGGTATCTCTATCCATACTAATCTCTTTCATGCATGAGTAAGTAGCAGTATGAGTTGAAAGCATGGGGGAGGAGCGAAGTAAGAGCGGTATGCTAGAGGCGCAGTATAAGTATGCGTTGGCGTTTTCATGCGATAGATGCATGAAGCAGCGATATAAGGCAACAAGTCAGGAGTTTTAGCATAGAGCATGATGTATTAAGGTTTTTAAGCCCTCAATAGATAGCATGAGGGAGCGATGCCCTTATTATCTAAAGATGGCTCGACTAAAAGGAGAGGAATGTAATCGCTCGACCCCCGGGAGAGGAATCGGTTCTTTGCTCCCTACTTAGATAGACAATAAAATCACCTTCCAATAAGAGCTATAAGAATAGGAAGGCCGGGGGAACAACGATCGATAAGGTTACACACTTAGACAGGTGTCGACGGTAGTGGGCACATTGGAATCTAGGTCCATCTTTTGTGGCTCCATCATTGTTTGTTCTAGACTTTGTAGCGACAGCTCCTCCAAGGGAACAGAGAGGGTGGCATCAACAACTTAACCACCACCAGCAGTAGCTTCCAGACCCTGATTAGCTCCCATTATATCCAATGATATAAGATCCTCCTCCGATATCTCTAGAGGTAGTTCCTCTACGGATACAAAGAATGTAGAATTAGCTGCAACTTCACTTTCACCAGAATTGGCTTCCAACCCTCTTTTTGCCCCCACTATATGCAATCATTTTTGCTCCTCAACTATATGCTTGAGCTTTTTTCCACTGTCCATCTCACCATTCCCAACCCGACCATATCAGCCATCAGCCTCCTTCCCAGCCTGAATTAGCCCACCTCCTTCCAATTTCCTTCG
>Ga0181465_100439_pt1 | contig 16528 bp, 16 predicted proteins | sample InSIn3gowninarea_FD_119076 | JGI IMG/M metagenome (GOLD analysis project Ga0181465, IMG submission 119076) | Clean room microbial communities from NASA Spacecraft Assembly Facility at Jet Propulsion Laboratory, Pasadena, California, USA -... ... | reverse complement strand
TCAAAGATCCTCGCCGAAGAAGAACCCATTTTACCCGCATTGGTTGAAGAAGATTCTACAGATTCAAATACTAAGAAAGGTGCCTAATACGCTTTTCCTACAATCATGCCAGCCTTCCAAGCTTTTAAAATCCCGAACCCGTAAGGATATTATTGTTTTTTCCTTCTATTTTGGTAGGGGTTTCCATTGCGCTGCTTTAAATATCCCGTAGGGATTATATTATTGTAGAAAAAACAGTCAATATAATAGTTTGAACCCCAGAGGGGTGAAATAATTGGTGTCAGGCGGATCTTTGAAACGGATTATGGGTTAAAGAAATCGAATTTAGATTAACAAAATCCTACCGAAAGCTTTAATAAAAAGACAGGCTGTTTAATTGACAGCCTGTCTTTTTTATAGAGGTTAATTACCTAATTTACTTTTTATCCCCTTTTGGCTTGTCACCTGTTTTACCCGCATCGGATTGCGCAATGGATTCCCGCATGCTTGTATCGGATTTTACATTTTCCATTTTGTAGTAATCCATAATCCCAAAATTCCCTGACCTGAAGGCTTCCGAAATGGCTTTGGGGATTTCTGCTTCTGCCTCGGTTACTTTGGCCTGCATTTCCACATTTCTAGCTTTCATCTCTTGTTCCAAAGCTACTGCCATAGCTCTCCTTTCCTCAGCCCTTGCTTCAGCCACTTTCAGATCTGCTGATGCCTGGTCTATTTGAAGCTTGGCTCCAATGTTTGTCCCCACATCTATATCTGCAATATCTATAGAAAGAATTTCAAAAGCAGTCCCTGAATCGAGTCCTCTTTCCAATACCAACTTTGAAATCCTGTCAGGATTCTCCAAAACAACTTTATGATTTTGAGAAGAACCTATAGATGTCACAATTCCTTCCCCAACCCTTGCCAATATGGTCTCTTCGCCTGCACCACCTACCAGCTGGGCAATATTTGCCCTTACGGTAACCCTTGCTTTTGCAATCAGCTGTATCCCATCTGCAGCCACTGCCGCTACATTGGGGGTATTGATAACCTTGGGATTGACGGATATCTGCACCGCTTCAAATACATCTCTACCAGCCAAATCTATGGCGGTAGCCTGCTTAAAGGACAGGGAAATATTAGCTTTATCGGCGGAAATTAACGCCCTTATCACAGTAGGCACGTTACCTCCTGCCAAATAATGGGTCTCAAGATCATTGGTTGTCAGGTTCAGCCCTGCTTTGGTAGAAGTAATCAAAGAATTGACAATGATCCCCGGCGGAACTTTTCGAATCCTCATTCCGACCAATTCCAGAAGACCTACTTTTACATTGGAAAAAATAGCTGTTATCCAAAGGTTTACCGGCACAAAATAAAGAAACACAAACAGGACTACCAGCCCTGCAAAGGCTATAAATAAAATGAACATCGAGTTAGAGTCTTCCATATTTTATTGTTTATTGATGATTATCCTGTTGTCTTCCAATTTTTCTATATATACTTCAGTCCCCGGGGAAATAAAACCCATTGCTGATTTGGCCTCATAAATTTTATCACCAATTTCCACTTTCCCGTAAGGCTTAAAGTCCGATACCGTTTTGCCTTTTTGTCCTATTTCCAAACCTAAAAGCCTGTCATCAAAACTTCTACTGGTTATGGTGTCTTTTAGTGAAAAACGACTCCATACTCCTGAGCGAAAACCATAAATGATTACCACCACGTTAGCCAACAGAGCCACTCCCAAAATGGTAAAGGCCGTATTATTTTCAAAAGTCAGAAAACCATAATAAATTCCCACCACTGTGGCAATAATCCCTAAAATACCTACAAAAGTAATCCCTGGCACAAAAAGTACTTCCACCAAAATTAAAATTATCCCCAGGCTCAATAGACTTACAAGGATTACCCAATCCATCTTTATATAGAATTTTGATGATCAATTGCTGAAAGTAGTGAGTTTTTTTCTCATATAAAAGCCTTTTTATTTAGAGTAAAAAAAGCTCCGACAATATAGCCAGAGCATTTTTCTTAATAGGCTTTTGCAAAAAGCACCCTTCCTTTGGAGGTTTTTCCTGAAAGGATGCAGCGTCCCTCTTCCGGTTGTTGGTCCAACGGAATACATCGGATGGTGGCTTTTGTCATTTCTTTTATTTTTTCCTCCGTCTCGGATGTTCCATCCCAGTGGGCCGAAATAAATCCCCCCTTATTTTCCAGTACTTCTTTAAATTCATCCCAAGAATTTACTTCAGTAGTCTTTTCAACTGTAAAGTCAAAGGCTTTATTATAGATGTTTTGTTGGATGTCTTCCAATAATCCAGCTATTTTTTCCTCAATGATGACTTCATTTAAGTCAATGGTCTCTTTGGTAAGGGTATCGCGTCTGGCGATTTCCAAAGTATTTTTTTCTAAATCCCTGGATCCAATGGCTATTCTTATAGGAACCCCTTTCAGCTCATATTCAGCAAATTTCCACCCGGGTTTAAAAGTGTCCCTATTATCAAATTTTACCAAAATCCCCAGTGGCCGTAACTTATCCATAAGCTCCTTGGCTTTGGCGGAAACCGCCTGAAGCTCCTCTTCACTTCTAAAAATTGGGATAATAATGACCTGGATAGGCGCCAGCTTTGGAGGCAGTACCAATCCGTTATCATCAGAATGAGCCATAATTAAAGCCCCCATTAACCTTGTGCTGACTCCCCAGGAGGTCCCCCACACATAGTCCAATCCGCCTTCTTTAGTGGCGAATTTAACCTCAAAAGCTTTTGCGAAATTTTGTCCCAGAAAATGAGAAGTCCCTGCCTGCAAGGCCTTACCGTCCTGCATCATGGCTTCGATGCAATAAGTTTCTTCGGCACCCGCAAATCTTTCATTTTCTGATTTTATTCCTTTAATGACAGGCATTGCCATATATTTTTCAGCAAATTCCGCATATACATTCAACATCTGCAACGTTTCTTCTATTGCTTCCTTCTTGGTGGAGTGGGCGGTATGACCCTCCTGCCAAAGGAATTCGGTAGTTCTCAGGAAAAGACGGGTTCTCATTTCCCATCGAACCACGTTGGCCCACTGATTGACCAAAAGGGGTAAATCTCTGTAGGATTGTATCCAATTCCTGTAAGTATTCCAAATAACAGTTTCAGATGTAGGTCTAACAATCAGTTCTTCCTCCAGCTTGGCTTCTGGATCTACAACGACGCTTTTGCCATCTTCAGAGCTTTTCAGACGGTAATGGGTAACAACAGCACATTCTTTGGCAAAACCTTCAACATGGCTTGCTTCTTTTGACAAATAGGATTTGGGAATAAATAGTGGGAAGTAGGCATTGTCATGACCAGTTTCCTTGAACATTCTATCCAGCTGGGCCTGCATCTTCTCCCATATGGAATAACCGTACGGTTTTATCACCATACAACCTCTTACCTCTGAGTTTTCTGCAAGGTCTGCTCTTTTGACTAATTCATTGTACCACAGTGAGTAATCATCACTCCGTTTTGGTAATCCTTTGCTCATTATTTATTTGTTGTATTGAAAAAAACTCTTTATATTCGGATGAATTTCTAAGCAAATATATATTAAAAATATTATAACCCTCTTGCTGGCACGACGTATATAGTAGAGGGATTATAAAATCGAAAACACATATGAACAATTTAATATCCATCCGGTACGTTGGCGCTCTGGCTTTATTGGGCTTAGCTTCTTGTAGCACCAATTACAGTGCATTAAAAGGCGAAACAGATGATCTTTATTTTATGTCATCTGACGCCGAAGTAGCTACTGAATTTGCTGTTCAGAACAACACACCGGATAATTTTAAGCAACTAGAACAAGTAAATGCTGAGGAATACAGTCAAGAAAATTTTTCAGCAAAAAATGTAAACCCTGAATATCTGGCAAAGTATCAAAACAACGATGCTGCCACAGACGAGGGGTCAGTATATTTTGATGATGCGGCAAGTGATACCACACGAAGTGAAGGAGGGGACATTAATGTCTATAATAACTTCAGGGGTAATTCTGATTCCAACAATTATAATTCTGCTTGGAACAATCCTTGGATGATGAATTCAATGTATATGGGTGGCTTCAGTCCATGGGGAATGGGTAGTTTTTACGATCCTTTCTGGGGACCCGGATTTGGCTTCCGACCTGGTTTAAGTTTATCCTTGGGTCTTGGTTTTGGATTTGGAAACAGATTTGGAATGGGTTTTGGAAATCCTTGGAGATACGGGTTTTATGATCCTTTCTATTCTCCTTATTACGGATACGGTTATGGCTATGGTTATAACAGACCCATCATCGTAATTCCTGGTGGATCCGAAAATCAAAGACAAATCGTTAGAGGGGCCCGTCCTTCCAGAAGCTCATTGGCTACTACAAGACGATCGAGTGAGAGAATAGCTTCTCCAAACTCCAGCAGATCAGCTGCAAGAAGAGAGGCTGTAAGCAGGACATCGACTCCAAATACTAGAGCTAACAGTCGAAGTGATTTCAGCCGATCACAAAATGACTATTATAATGCAAGTGCTAGAAGTTCATCAGCATCTGCTTCTCCCTCAAGAAGGAATACCAATTCTCCGGCCCTGAGTAGACCTGGAAACAATTCAAGGAATGCTTATTCTTCTCCAACAAGGAATGTAAGATCTCAAGCTCCTTCCTCAGTGAATACAAGAAGGTCATCCACTGAAAGCGGGTCAAGGTATGCAGCTCCTAGCAGGAATTCTTCTCCTTCTTACAACAGAAGCACATCACCACGTATTAGGACAACTACACCTTCCAATAATAGTAGAAATACATACAGTGCACCTACCAGAAGTTCTTCTCCATCCTACAGCTCTCCAAGCAGAAGCTCGGGAAGTAGTGGGGGAGCAACAAGATCTTCGGGAGGAGGTTCAAGAAGAGGGAATTAATTCCCTCTTTTTTTTTCACTTTTTCATTTTTTCTGCGTTAGGTTAATACCAATTATCTTCTTAATAGAGGCTAAACTTGTCATTACATGACGGGGGAAGGGGACTATCAATAAAAAAGCAACCTATGATAATTTTATTCGTTCGGATAATTATAAAAACGGCCATGGGTATAACTGGCATCATGACGCAAAACAATTAATTTAAACTTGATTAAATGAAAGCAATAAAAAAATTATCACTTGGAATATTTGTTATATCCCTCTTTTCCATCAATGATTCTTTAGGGCAGAGTGGGTATTTTGAGGATGCTTTGAGATATAGCCAACATCGATCTACCGGATCTGCGAGGGTTTCGGGCATTGGCGGAACTCAAATTTCGCTAGGAGGGGATGTGTCCAATATACACGGCAACCCTGCTGGTTTAGGTTTTTTCCGCAGATCAGAAGTAAGTTTTACGGGTGCCTATGGCAACTTAAAATCTGAAACTAATTTTATGGGCCAGATCCAGGAAAATTCAACGAACAATTTTGCTGTACCCAACATCAGTGTGGTCATGAGCAAAGTTAAGGATCCTTTGGAATTGGGAGATTGGAGAGGTGGTTCCTTTGGGATCAGTATTAACAGGTCCCAGCTGTTCACCAATGACTTTGGCTATTACTCCACTACCAACGGACCAAGTTCTTTATTGGATTTTTATGTGCAGGACTACAATGATTTCGGAGAGCCTGTGATAGGTGATCCCGCAGGGCTGCCACTGGATGTAGGGCTAATATTTGAAGGAAATGACGGGGCATTCCAAATTGACTCTGATTATGCATTAGGGAATCCTTTTCAAGACGAACTGATAGAAAATGAAGGCAGCCAAACCCAAATCACCTTTGCTTACGGAGGCAATTTTAAGAACAAATTGTTTTTAGGTGGATCCTTGGGGATTACATCTGTTAATTTAACTTCAACAAAAACTTATAACGAATTATTCAAGGATGATTCCGATAAGGATGCACTTTATTATTCCCTGCAGGAAAACCTTCTTCAAAATGGAACTGGAGTAAACCTAAATTTGGGATTAATTTACAAGCCCTTGGATAATGTCAATCTGGGTGTATCCTTTAGCTCGCCTACCTGGACCCGCATCAATGAAGAATTTGACGCGGATATTTTTGCCGAATTTTATGACATCAACGGCAATTTAGAAATTGATGAAGAGGCCTTTAGTGATATTTACATTACCACTTTGACCCTAAGAAGTCCAATGAAGGTAAGTGCTGGCGGTACGTTCTTCTTCAACAAAAATGGATTTATCTCAGCAGATATAGATTATCTCGACTATTCATCAATGAATCTGTCTTCCAAAGATCTTTCCATGGAGGGCAACAATGATGACATTAAAAGCTTTGGAGCTGCTACCATTAATTATCGGGCGGGTGCAGAATACAGGTTTGATATGTTCAGAATTAGAGCAGGTGCTGCCTATTACGGTGATCCAATGGAAAGTGATTTTGACCGCAGCATGATTCAATATTCAGCAGGTATTGGCGCGAGATTAGCCAATATGTATGTTGATCTTGGGATAGTGCAAAACACTTATAACTCCTTTTACTCTTCCTATCCGGGTGCTTCGTTAGCCAGCATAGATAACAAGCAGCTTACAGGACTTTTGACACTGGGTTTCAATTTTTAAAGTAACACATCAATTCAGATATCAAAAGCTCAGTGGAAATATCCTCTCCACTGAGCTTTATTTTTGCCTGATCATAATAGTGAATCCTGTTGGCATATAAGTCTTTTAGTTTCGCCGTTATTTCTCCTGTATCTAATCCCTGAAACAAGGGCCGCAATTCGACTTCCCCACTGGTCAACCTGGAAAGTATTTGGCCAAAAGGTACATCTAAAAACACGGAAATTCCATACTGGTTAATCCTGTCCATATTGCTATTAAAACAGGGTGCTCCCCCACCTGTTGCGAGAATTAAAGCCTCTTCTGTCCTTAAATTTTCCTCTAATGCTCTGGTTTCGGCTTGTCGGAAATATCCCTCCCCTTTTTCATAGAAAATATCTGCCACTGATATTCCTTCCTGCATTTCAATTAATTCATCCAGGTCATAAAATGAAAAGCCAAGTTGAACTGCCAGTGCTTTGCCCAGTGTGGATTTGCCACTTCCAGGCAAACCCACTAAAATAATTTTGAGGTTATTCATGATGGAAGACCTGCCCCACCTCCGAAGCTGATGGCGTGTTATTATGATGATACTTTTTTAATACTGTGCCTTCTTTTAGTAACATAATTCCGGGATTGGACCTGACAATGGTTTTAACCACAGTGGCATCAGCCAAATAGTACGGTACATTTAAATCCATGTTTGACAAAAGGACCTTAATTTCTTCTTCTGAAGACGCGCTGATTACTACCGGTTCGATAGCAGAACCATTAAGTTCTTGTATCAATGCCGCAAGACTGTCCCAATTATTTTCAGACATTTTGGATATATTGCTAATGAGTACCACCAATTTGTTACCTGAAAGAATTTCTTCAGTAAAATCTCCCTGCTCATTCCAAACCGCCAAATCTGAAATCTTTGGTAAAGCTTCAGGATTCTTCAATTGCATTGCCACAAATTCATAGGTATCGTCGTTAGGATATTGATCCATAAAAATTTCCTTTCCATCTTTTTTCATCTGGTAGCTATATTGCAATGGTTGGGAAGGCTGCATGGCAGAAGGGATGTGAACCCCTTCCCTGTACGCCCTGAAATCAATAAATGGAAGATTTCTTATGGCTACAATGGATAGTACAAGCGAAACAAATAAAAACAATAAGGCTGCTCCATTTAGAAAGGGAGAAGTTCTTTGAGGCAATTGGTTTTTAAAAATAAAAAGCACAGCAATTAATATCAGTAAAAATATATCCTTATAGAAGGATTCCCAAGGAGTCAGTTTAATGGCATCTCCAAAACACCCGCAATCTGTCACCTTGTTAAAATAGGCAGAATAAAATGTAAGAAAAGTAAAAAACACAATCATCAATGAAAGCAGGATGACGGTCAACCGCAGTTTCACACCCAAAATCAGCATCACGCCTAAAACCACTTCCAATACTACTAAAACCACCGCCAAAGGCAGGGAAAATTCTTTTAGATAAGCAAAAAACGGAGCAATATCATAGGAAAAAACATCGAAATATTCTTCCAGTTTTATGGAGGTACCTACCGGATCATTTACTTTAATCAATCCTGAAAAGATAAACAATCCTCCAACAATAAAACGAATAACAGTTAGTATGACCTGTTTAATCATGATTTTCCTCCATTATTTTTATCAGGCAAAAAACCGCATAATTGATAATATCCTGGTAATTGGCTTCTATTCCTTCAGACACCAAAGTCTTTCCCTGATGTTTTTCAATCTGCTTGACTCTATATACTTTCATTAGGATAATATCTGTCATGGAAGAAACCCGCATATCCCGCCATGCCTCTCCATAATCATGGTTTTTATTTTCAAGCAGTTCCCTAGTTTCCCGTACCCATTGGTCATATAATGGTTCCAATTCATCATAGGCTAATTCCATTCTGCTGTCTCTTTGTAGGCCGATTTGCATTAAGGCAATTATGCTATAATTTACAATACCGATAAATTCTTCACGGATAGGATCTTCAACTTTCTGATTTCCCTTCTCCTGAATGGAGCGGATTCTCTGTGCTTTGATGAAGATTTGATCTGTGACTGAGGGCGGCCGTAATATTCTCCAAGCTGTGCCATAATCAATGGTCTTCTTCTTAAAAAGTTCTTTACAAAGGGCAATAACTTGGTTATATTCGCTCGCGGTTTGGCTTTTCAAAGCAATAAATATTAAATGGAAGAGATTTTCAACAATTCAGAAATCGAAGATAAATTATTTCCTTCAAAAATAACACTCAATTCAAGAGGAAAGCTTCTCTTACTTGAAGAACCTTGGGTAATGGGCATTATAAACACCACCCCTGATTCCTTTTATGCCAATAGCAGAATGGGAAATGATCAACAGAAGATCTTAGAAAAGGTTGAAGAGATGGTTATTACTGGTGCTAAAGTTATTGATATAGGCGGATATAGCAGCAGACCGGGAGCAGCTGAAGTCACTGTTAAAGAAGAACTTAAAAGAGTAATTTCCGTTATTATTAGTATTAAAAAAGAATTCCCTAAAGTACTTTTATCCATTGACACTTTCAGAAGTGAAGTTGCCAGGGAGGCCGTAGAAAACGGTACTGATATCGTCAATGATATTTCCGGTGGAGAGTTGGATGCAGCCATGATACCAACTGTAGGCAGGCTAAATGTACCCTATATATGTATGCATATGAGGGGTAAGCCTGAGACAATGAACACATTGACTCATTATGAAAATTTAGAGAAAGACATTTTATTTTATTTTAATCAAAAACTCACTCTTTGTAAAAAAGCTGGCATAAAAGATGTAATAATTGATCCAGGACTAGGTTTTTCCAAAACTTTAGCTCAAAACTATAGAATATTGAAAAATCTTTCTTACTTTAATACAATAAATGCACCAATTTTAATAGGATTATCCAGAAAGTCCATGATATATAATCTTTTAGGTATTACCCAAGAAAAAGCGCTTAATGGAACCACAGCCTTAAATATGGTAGCATTAATGAATGGAGCAAAAATATTAAGAGTCCATGATGTAAAAGAAGCAGTAGAAACAGTTAAATTATATAAACAAATAATCGCTTGAACTTACTTTTCCGAATAGGTTTTTTAGATGTTTCCATCGTCAATATAATAGATATCACCTTGGTGAGTGTTTTGCTTTATCAAGTCTATAAGTTGATGAAGGGGAGCGTTGCCATTAAAATATTTTTAGGTTTTCTTTCCATTTATCTCATCTACCTGTTTGTGCGGGCTGCACGAATGGAACTGTTGACCATGATCTTGGGTCAATTCATGGGAGTAGGTGTAATTGCCGCCATCATTTTATTTGCCCCGGAAATCCGCAAATTCCTCATGATCATTGGTAAATCTTCCATTTTCTCCAATGAAAATGTTTTACAGGAGCTGTTGTTCTGGAGAAAAAAGGAGACGCAGGCTTTTAATATTACTCCCATTATGGAAGCTGCCAAATCTTTGGCAGGTACCAGTACAGGAGCCTTAATAGTTATTTCAAAAAATTCAGAACTGAAATTTTATGCCGAAAGTGGAGATCTGATCGATGCCATTGTCTCCAAAAGGTTGCTGATTTCCATTTTTAATAAGTACAGCCCGTTGCATGATGGTGCGGTCATAATTTATAACGGGAAAATTAAAGCAGCCCGGTGTATATTGCCGGTGACAGAAAGGGATGTACCAGCTCAATTTGGGCTTAGACATCGAGCTGCCATTGGAATGTCTGAATCAACTGACACCTTAATACTTATTGTTTCTGAAGAAACCGGACAGGTGTCTCTTTCTAAGAACGGGAAAATTCTACATAATCTTTCTTTACAGGAAGTACGCGAATTGATCAACAACTACCTGACTGGGGATGACATAGACGCCAAATTTGAAACCATTAACTCATTTGAAACTCGAAAAGTCAAGAAAAAAGTAACTGAGGCTTAGTTAGAACAACGGCAATTATTTGTGTTGATCTCCCGCTAGGACTCAGGTAGAGAACACAAACTAAGCTCCTTATTACCGTCTGCTTCAACTAACGGACAAAAAAGCTGCTTTAAGAACCTGGGTTTAACAAAATTACAATAGAAAAAATGCTCTCGCCGAGACGTAGAGAAAGTGTCCTCCACAAAGGACTTCATAATTTTTTATTACCGTCTGCTTTAGCTGACGGATAAAAACTTACTTTAAGACCCGGGCTTTAGCCAAAAATTCAATAAAACCTACTCTCTCTTAAAATGCAGAGTTCAAGAAGAAAAATAAACGACAAGCTTCTTTCCTTAACCTTATTGCCGTCTACTTTACTACCGCATGCTTTTATTCCCGCAAGCTTTTATTCCCGTCTGCTTTAGCTGACGGTCAATAAAACTTCTTTAAAAACCGGTCTTCAGCCCCATTTGTAGAGAAAACTTACTCACATAGCTTGATCGCTTGGGTTTATATTACTCCCAAATCTTTACCCACCTCAATAAATGCTTCAATGGCCCTGTCCAGGTGCTCCCTTTCGTGGCCAGCAGAAATTTGGACCCTGATCCTTGCCTCTCCCTTAGGAACTACCGGAAAATAAAACCCTATGACGTAAATACCTTTTTTTAGTAATTCTTCTGCCATTTTTTGGGAAAGGAAAGCATCATATAACATAATAGGGACTATGGCATGTTCTCCCGGTTTAATGTCAAACCCAGCCTCTACCATTTTTTGTCTAAAGTACAGCGTATTGTTTTCCAATTTATCCCTTAGCTGTGTAGACTTTGATAAAAGGTCCAAAACCGCAATAGATGCCCCAGTAATAGAAGGCGCCAAAGTATTGGAAAACAAATACGGCCTTGACCTTTGCCTTAGCAGTTCAACAATCTCCTTCCTACCTGAAGTAAAGCCTCCAGAGGCCCCACCCAAAGCTTTTCCCAAGGTCCCCGTAATAATATCTACTTTGCCCATCACCCCTTTTTTCTCATGCACACCCCTTCCGGACTTTCCCACAAAACCCGTTGCATGGGATTCATCCGACATCACCAATGCTTGATATTTTTCAGCCAAGGCTACTATTTTGTCCAATTGGGCAAAAGTTCCATCCATAGAAAAGACACCGTCAGTTACAATTGTCTTTTGAGCCGCCCCTTTTGCTGTAGCATCCTGTAACTGTTGTTCAAGGTCAGTCATATCATTGTGCTTATACCGGTACCTCATGGCTTTGCAGAGCCTCACCCCATCAATGATGGAAGCATGGTTCAGTGCATCGGAAATAATGGCATCCTCAGCACCGAAAAGAGGTTCAAACACCCCCCCGTTGGCATCAAATGCGGCTGCATAAAGAATGGTGTCCTCCATTCCTAAAAATTCCGAAATCTTTTTTTCAAGTTCCTTATGTATATCCTGGGTGCCACAAATAAATCGAACTGAAGACATCCCATAACCATGGGAATCAATCGTTTTTTTTGCTGCCTCAAGTACTTGAGGATGGCTGGATAACCCCAAATAATTATTGGCGCAAAAATTAAGGACTTTGTTCCCGTCGGCAGTGGTAATTTCTGCTGATTGGGGAGAGGTTATCACCCGCTCATTCTTATACAATCCAGCATCTTTTATGTCTTGGATTTCCTTTTCCAATTTTGGTTTTAAGGTATGGTACATGTATTATAAGTTTGGATCCCCAATAAATTTTATCCTGAATAAAGGCAGGTGTGAAAAACTGTCATTCCCTATTTTTGTTAATTTTACAAAAATATATCCAAATATAATAAATTCGTCGTGGCTATAAGCCTCAAAAAAGCACATAAAATTCTACAGATGGAGAAAATATTAATTACAGGTGCAGCAGGGCAGTTAGGATCCGAGTTGACACAATCCCTTGCTGATTTTTATGGAGGCGAGGCAGTGATTGCTACCGACCTTTATAAGGCAGAAAGCCATAAATTTGAAAACTGCCGTTTCGAAACCCTGGATGTAATGGACCAGGAAGGTGTGGCCAGGCTCATCAAAAAAGAAAGAATTACACAAGTATATCATTTGGCTGCCATACTTTCCGCAGCTGGAGAAAAAAAGCCCTTTTATGCCTGGAGGACAAATATGGATAGCTTGCTTTATATTTTGGAAATAGCAAAAGAACATACTTTAGAAAAAGTCTTTTGGCCGTCCTCTATTGCTGTATTTGGCTCTAATAGTCCGAAAATTAATACTCCACAACATTGCATCATGGATCCTGATACGGTGTATGGCATTTCAAAACTAGCGGGGGAGAGGTGGTGCGCCTATTATTTTGAAAAATACCAAGTGGATGTAAGAAGCTTGCGATATCCAGGTTTGATTGGTTATAAAACCCTTCCAGGTGGAGGGACCACTGATTATGCCGTCGACATATATCATAAGGCCATGGCAGGAGAGAATTTTGAGTGTTTTTTAAGTGAAAATACCTTTTTACCCATGATGTATATGCCGGATGCCATCAAAGCTACCATTGATCTAATGCTTGCTCCAAAAGAAAATATAAAAATCCGCTCGAGCTATAACCTGGGAGGCATGAGTCTTTCGCCCAAAACTATTTACGAAAGCATTAAAGAACATTCTCCTTCCTTTAAGATAACTTATCGACCGGATTTCAGGCAGCAAATCGCCGACTCATGGCCAAATAGTATAGATGATGCTGTCGCAAAAAGTGAATGGGGTTGGCAACCAGATTTTGATTTAAAAAGTATGACAGCAGATATCATAAAAAATCTTCCTTTATTAATTTCAAATTATAAGAAAATTTAATTTCTCTGAAATGAGGCCTTCCAAATTATTACTACGGGCAGTAACTGAATTTATACGACTAGTTGTTCCAGAGAAGGCAAAATATTAGGTTGTAAATTTCCAAGCTAAATTCCAATTAAATAATTTTCCTGCTCCCGTGTAAACCTGCGAAATTTTTCCACATTTTGACGTAAAAAAGCCCAAAGAGATAAATGATAGGTAAGTCATTAAAGAGGATCTTCAAAAAATCTGCTCATTCTTTTAAATTTTCTTTTATATTGGGGTATGGAAACTATAACCCGACGTAACTTTATGAAAATAACAGGGGGGGCAGGCGCAGGCTTATTCTTTGCATCACCTATAATGGGAATGCCAATCCCAGCAAAAAGATTGTTTAAAATCAGTTTGAATCCCTTTGCCATCGGAGTTAATTTGGGTCAGGAAGAATTACTAAAAGCAGCCTTAAAACATGGTTTTGAAGCTATTTTGCCCATTCCCGCTCAATTGGCTGAAATGGGAACTGACCAAAGAAGCCGTTTTATGGCAGAAATGAAAGCCAATAAACTAACTTGGGATGCCGCTGGGCTCCCAGTTGATTTCAGGAAAGACGATGGCTTGTTCAAAGAAGGAATGGTTAACCTGCCTCATTTAGCAGACGCTTTAGAAAAGAGTGGTGTGAAAAGAATGTCAACCTGGTTAATGCCTACCCACCAAGAACTGACATATCTGGAAAACTTCAAAAGGCATGCTTCACGGTTAAGGGAAATAACCGGAGTGCTTCAGGATTATGATATTAAATTGGGGCTGGAGTATGTGGGGCCAAAAACGCTGACATCGATGCATAAATATCCCTTTATCAGCAGTATGAAAGAGGCTTTTGAATTGATCCATGAAATAAATGTTACCAACCTGGGAATCCAGCTGGACAGTTTTCATTGGTATTGTGCAGAAGAAAATATCTCTGATATTGAATCTCTGACCAATGAACAAATCGTCACCTGTGATCTTAATGATGCCACCGCAGGGCGTACAGCGGCAGAACAAATAGATGGGGAGCGGGAACTCCCTGGTGATTCGGGAGTCATTGATCTTTCCGCTTTTCTACAGGCGCTGGTGAAAATCGGCTATGATGGTCCTGTAAGAGCGGAACCTTTCAATGCCAAACTGAATAATATGGAAAATGAAGAAGCCATAAACGCAACAGCCAAAGCCATGAAAGCCACTGTCGCAAAAATGGATTAAGCGACAAAGCAATCAATTTTCATCTTTGTTAGACTTGGCCAATCTCACTATTTCTTCCCTATTGAATCCCACTATCAGGTCTCCATCGGGAAACTGAACAACTGGCCTTTTGATCAAACTACTATTATTCATAATGATGGGCAGGGCAGATTCTCTGGATTCCAAAAGGTTTTTTTGATCTTCTGATAATTTCTTGTAGGTAGTCCCCCTTTTATTTATCAGTTCTGATAAATTTACTTTTCGTAAAAATCCTTCTATTAATTCCTTGTTGGGCGATTCTTTTTTATAATCTATAAAATCATAGCCTATCCCTTCCTGTTCCAGCAATTGAAGCGTCTTTTTAATCGTGTCGCAATTCTTAATTCCAAATACCAGTAAACTCATGATAGCAAATTGAACAGTAATAAATCGTTGGCAATATTCTTGTATCAAGAAACAAAAATTAGTTGAAATTTAAACCACAACATTATGTTTTATTCTAAATTATCAAAAGTTTTGGCACTTTCTGCCTTCTCCATGTTTCTAGCATGTGGAGTGATGGCCCAAGAAGTGCCTGCTGTTGCGCCACCCGTTCAAGAGGATTTTACAGAAGAGGAATATAAAACCTTTGTTAAAATCAATCAGGAAGTCATGCCTATACAGCAGCAAGCTGAAGGAGAAATGATGAAAGTCATTACGGACAAAGGACTTGATGTGAATAGGTTTCAGGAACTGGCACAAGCACAACAAACTGGCAAAATCACCGATGTGAGTGAGGATCCTGAAGAAATTTCCAAATTTAATCTAGCAGGACAGGAAGTTCTGGAAGTACAAAAGAAAGTACAGGGGGAAATCAAACAAAAAATTGAGGATAATAATATGGATATCCAAAGGTTTCAACAAATAGCGATGGCCTATAACCAAAGTGAAACAGTTAGAAACAAAATTGATAAAATGTTGCAGGCTCAGGAAGAAACTGAGACCCCCTAATAAAACCGAAGCCCTTGGATGATGAAGATCCAAGGGCTTTTTTTATGCGGCTTCTTCATTAATAGCATGCACAGCAATAAATTTAATACAGAGCATAATTTTGAAAGCTTGGAAGGCTGACATGATGATAGGAAATTTAAGAAGCTTGGATTCAACCCGGTAAGGGTGAAATAAGGAGCTCCAAATTATATGGGTTAAAGGCTTATACAACTAGGAAATTATTTCAATCAGTGATTCCTCATTGGCCTGTATAACTTTCTCCAGATGTTCTTCTTTTAAAGCAGTTGATAAGAAAAGACTTTCAAATTGTGAGGGAGCCAGATAAACTCCTCTTTTTAGCATAGCTTGGAAATATTTACCAAAAAGCTGGGTATCCGATTTTTGGGCGGATTCAAGATCAAATACTTCATCCGGCGTAAAGAACAGGCTATACATACTTCCGATATGGTTGATGGTATAATCCAATCCCAGTTTCAAGAGACTATTTCTAAATCCAATGACTAAATTCTTGCCAATGGATTTCATTTTTGATTGCAGCGGGCTCAGGTGCAATTACCATGGGTTATCCTGATTCTCCCGGTGTGACCAAAGGGACGGCAAAAGACACTCTACTGGCCCCTTATAATGATTTGGAGGCGGTGAGAAGCTTGGTTGAGGTAAATAAGGATGAAATTGCAGCCATTATATTAGAACCGGTAGCTGGAAATATGGGACTAATTCCTCCAAAATCCGGTTTTTTGGAAGGCTTGAGAGAGATATGTAACCAAGAAAAAATATTGTTAATTTTTGATGAAGTAATGACAGGTTTCAGGTTGTCACCGGGTGGAGCCCAGGAATTGTTTGGTGTTCGACCTGATCTGACCACTATGGGTAAAATTATAGGTGGAGGAATGCCAGTTGGAGCTTATGGGGGCAAAAGGGAAATCATGGACTTCGTTTCACCTGCCGGACCTGTCTATCAGGCAGGTACCCTGTCGGGCAACCCTATCGCAATGGCCGCAGGATATGCCATGCTCAATCACTTGAATCAAAATCCATCCGTATATAATGAA
>Ga0181465_100363_pt1 | contig 16530 bp, 11 predicted proteins | sample InSIn3gowninarea_FD_119076 | JGI IMG/M metagenome (GOLD analysis project Ga0181465, IMG submission 119076) | Clean room microbial communities from NASA Spacecraft Assembly Facility at Jet Propulsion Laboratory, Pasadena, California, USA -... ... | reverse complement strand
CCGTTTCTTCCATTATTGATAGCGTTAGCCGGATTGCTACTGCAAAAAAATCACCGCCTTCAAATCCTGTTACTGTTCCAACTGTAATTAAGCCACCAATTGTAAATTTGCCTCCTGTAGTTAAGGTACTACCACCGCCCGTAATTCAAAAGAAAGTAGAACCCGCAAAGGAAGCCACTATTCAGGACCTCTTTACGACCAGGAAAAAGACGTTTGCAAAAGAAATCTGGATTGAAGGTGATTCACTTGAATTGCAGTTTTACGACAATGCAGAAGTTGATGGGGACTCTATTACCCTCTACCTTAACAATAAAATGATTTTTACCCATGTGCGACTTACCGCTAGTCCTTTTCTGGTGAAACTGCCAGTTAAAGAGCTTTATAGCTCAAATGAGTTAGTTATGGTTGCAGAGAACATGGGAGCGATTCCTCCCAACACAGCCTTTATGGTTGCTAACGTTGCCGGCAAGCGATACGAAGCTTACTTAGAAAGTACAGAGGGCAGCAGCAGTTTAATAAGGTTTAGTAAAAAGAATTGAGAAAGGCGGTGCTGAGCAGCACCAGTGCCTTTCACAATAATGGTTGCTTCCGAACTCCTGTCCTTCACTTATAACGTACAACTTACCACGTATAAATTTTTTTGTCCTTAGCTTTTATGCTACTATGAAGCGTACTTGCGTCGCACACTTGTACTATTTGTAGTTGTTTCTACATTTTGCAACAGTTATCCTTTTCCGGGCATTTTTTCTATCTATCGGCTTTGTAACGCATTGGCGACATGATGAAATTATTCTTGCCAAAGCGTTAGTCCGTTTCCGTCGGGATCGGAAAAGGAAGCAAATCTGCCCCATGGAGTTGGATCGATTGGCTTAACCTCAACACCTTTGGCTTGTAAATCAGCCACTTCTTTTTCAATATCCTCTGATTTCAAAACAAGTCCCTGCATAGAACCGGCAGGCATTTGTTTAAACCAGTTTACCAGCGTGATCGAAGTTTTTTGCCCTGGTAAGCCAAGTTGTACCCAATTGGCTCCATTACCCATGTCTGCTTCTATAATAATCTCAAAGCCTATTTTAATATAAAAATCTTTAGATGCCTGCTGGTCTGTTACCGGAACAGAAACAATTTCGATAGTTGTCATAAGAACATTTTAGGTTACTGATTTATAGTAAGATAATTAAAAAATCAACAATTTTGAATTTGACATATTAAGGCAAATGGTTGTACAGGTATCTGACTTCGGTTCCACTTAGATCTCTTGTATAAATTCTCAGGTCATCAATTTTGCCATTAAAAGGAAGATAGGGATCGCCACTCTCCAGCCACCATATGCCAAGGTAAAGAGGTGCTGTAGTGCAATAGTTGAATGCCTGCTTGTTAGGAGTTAATTTTGTGGCAAACAACTCCCCGTTAAAATAAACCTTTTCAACTCCGTTAACATACTGAATAACTACATGGAGCCAGGTATTAGTACTTATAACTGTATCGCTACGAAGCAATGTAATATTGGCTGAAGTAGTATAGTCGCTGCAGATATTACTGTCACTGCTTACATAAAAATCCAGCTTATGCGAATTGGTATTATCTTCAAAGCCAAAGCCTAAGGAAGCGCCCCTAGCAGTAGTATAATCAGCTTTTTGAAAGATCCGTCCCTGCTGATTTCCGGATAACATGGAAAAAGCAACAGTAAAATTCCCACTTGGAAAGATTCTGCCTGAGTCTATTACAGCATAGTCGTTAACGCCATCAAATTGAAGCGCGTTGTTATTATTACCTGACCTATCAACACCAAAGCTAACACCATTCGCGCCCCTCATATGATGACCTTTTCCACTGAAATCATTAAAATTACCATTGTCGAAATTGTAATATCCCCATAAACCTTTTAGTAAATTATCTTCAATTATTGTAGTCGGATTTATTGATATCGCCACTGATTTAACTCCTGTTGCACCTTGATTATCTATAGCTGCTAATTGAAAAACGTATATACCCTTTGTAAGTCCATATACAAATGTGGAGGGAGAACCAGGGCTCGATATTATTGCAGGTTTTGGTCCTGCAACCTGGCTCCATAAATAACTTACAACAGGCCCTTCTGCATCCGTCGCTGAACCGGCTAGCTTGATACTGTCACTGTCGTTTGCCAATACGATAGCAGTATCTCTTCCAGGTGTAACTGTAGGAGGTAAATTATTCTTTGCAATCAAAAGCCAGGCTGTAACAGATGGAGTTCCTGCATTGTAATAAAACCCCTCGAGCCCGTTTGTTTGATAAACCAACAATCCAGTGGCTGGAGATTTAATAGCCATTCTTTGACTTTCCGTCATCCGCGGAATCAGGAATCCTTTATTGGTGCTTTGCACATCTAACATTGAACTCGAATCCGCTGGTGCCCCGACATTATTAACAGCCACATTCTGGCCAATGGAAGTAATACTAACTCCGGTAAATAGCAGGGCAATCCAAAAATAAAATTTGATCACAAGATGTTTTTCAGGTGTATAAAACGGTTAACAATACTAAAAACAATCAATATTAATTGAATTAAACAGACTTGAAATTAATTTTTCAGTAAACGGGACCAGCAAGTTGCCGTTGCGCAAGGGTTTTAATAGCAATCCTATCTTTACACACTTAAGAAAATAAAAGCTACCAAAGTAGCTTTTAAATAGAAGAAGTTTGCTTCTGCAGTCGTTAGAAGCGGGAAGCTTACTTTATCTTTTTGGTTAATTCGTCAATGATCTTTTCAAGCTCTTTAATTTTTTTATTCAGCTGGATAATATAGAGTGTGTTTTCTTCCACCTTTTCCATCGTTTTTGTTTGCATTTCACCGAGCAGTATACCGTCTTTTTCAACATCGGTTGCTGCAGGAATGCCGGGTAGGTGTTTCTCTTTGTTAATCACTGCCTCAAGTTCTTCAAGCGGCAATAAACGGTGATTAGGGCTAAATACATAGTCGGGCCAGTTAGCCAATGCGTCAACCTTTACATCAACGGCTATCAGTTTTCCGTTAATGGCCGCTACGTACCCAGTCGCCCCTTTTTCGCCGCCTACACGTAACTCATTCATGTATGTCTTCGTTGGAAAATACCCTCCCCAGTTATTTATAGTTCCGCCTGAGGCAGTACCATACACACCTATACGGGTTCCTGCCGTTCCGGAGGCAGTACCGTATACGCCAAAACCGGTGCCTGTATATGCGCCAGACAAACCAGAGAAATATCCGCCAATAAATCCGCCTGTCGACTCGACGCCGTAACCCCAGCCGTCTGCCGGTTTTGAAAACGAGATGATGCCCCGAATGTCTGATGATCCAACTTTAGTAACTGTTGCCTGGATGACCGGAGTGGTTGTAGTATCTCCAACGACCTGCAACCTTGCAGCAGGTGAGGCAGTACCTATACCAACCATCCCGTTGCTATTTACACTCATTGTTTGCGTACGTCCCAATGTACTTCCGGCTCCTAAGTACAACCTGTTAGAACTGGCAATATAGGCATCACCTGCACCTCCGCCGCTATTGGCTACTCCCATCTTTAGCCTGTAGGTAGCGTCACCCAGCCGGAAATCTCCCTCGGAACTGGCAAGATTATAGGAGCCGGTTCCTGCGATATCAAATTTAGTAGCGGGAGTTGATGTACCTACCCCAACTCGCCAATTGCCGAGGTCTGTAGTAAGAACGGGAGTGCCCCCGGATAAAAAAATAAATTTATCGGTACTATCGCTGTATTGCAACCCCCAGTTAGTATAGCTAGGCGAATGGGCCAAAACCATACGGTCCTTGTTTTGGGTGCCAAACGGAAACATGTTAATCATGGCGCCAATACTATCTGTGGAAGTGATAAATTGAAGGGTGCTGTCTATTATTTGGCTTCCCGCCACGTGCAGTTTCGCCAGCGGGGTTGTAGTGCCGATGCCAACTCTTCCGGCTTGCCCTATAGCATTACTATTCAAAAAGACAAGTGGGGAAATAAGTAAGAAACCTAAAACGTAAAATTTTGTGTTCATAAAGGGCATTTTATCTGAAATGAAATAAATTGAGTGGCCTGTAGCTTTTTTTGAGTGCAAAAACTTATAACGTTCCCGAAAATGTAAACAGTAATAATCAACAGACAGTAAAATACAAAATATTGATAAAAACGCAAATAGCAACAATTCGGTAACAGCCTTTAGTTGTTCGGAATTTTTTCTCTTTCTCAACAAATAAGGTGTGCATTTGGCCGGTGTTGTCACACACTTCGACTTGCATTTCAATTTTAAAAAAATCCTATATTACAGTTTCTTCCACTGCTAAACCTAACCTATGTTATTATGAGGAGCATTGTAATTTTATTATTATTATTTCAAGCCGTCACAGTTAAATCGCAGGTGCCCCGTATTGAAGATATTGCGAGCCTGATTGCAAATGCATCTGATGAAAATGAAAAAGGAAGACTACTTATTACACGTAGTAAAATGACAGGGCTGCAACAGCCGGAAGCCGCCTTCCACGATGCCCAGCAGGCTTTATCGGTTTATCAAAAAACAGGTAATAAAGAAGGACAGGCAGATGCTTATTTACAAATGTCGGGCTTATACAGCAGGCTTAACAAGTACAGGCTGGCGCTCGACTTCGACTCGGTTGCTTATTCCCTGGCAAGCAACATCGGATACAAGCGCGGTATAGCAACGGCGTACAGTAATATGGGGAGGAACATACAACAGCTTGGAGATTTTGTGAAAGCGAAAGAACTGCTTACTAAAAGCCTTGTTTTAATGGAGGAAGCCGGTCTTCAAAAGGAAATGTCAGAAGTGTATAACCGACTGGGAGTGATTAACAGGAAGCTATCCAATTTTAAATTATCTCTTAAAATGTTTGATGAAGGAATAGCAATAGCAAAAAAATATAACCTCCAGCCTTCTTTAGCCAACTTGTATATGAATAAGGCAAATGCCTTAAATGAATCAGCGCACTATGATGAAGCTATTCAATTGCATTTGCAATGTTTGAAGATCAGGGAGCAACTGAAAGATATTCGCGGTCTCGCCCAGTCGTACAACAATATAGCAACGGTGTATTTAACTACAAAACAATATGATGCTTCCCTCAGTCATTTGCAAAAAGCCGCAGAGTTAAGCAGACGAATAAACAATGTTACTTCATTAGCAGTAGTCTACAATACCCTTGCCCAGGTATATGGGGCAACGGGGCATAAAGACTCCGTTTTGTATTATTACAACAAGTCAACGGAGCTTTATAAGCAAACCGGCGACAAGCCAGGCGTAGCAATGGGATTACATAACATGGGACAATATTTAATAGAAAACGGTAAAGCTGCGGAGTCGCTTAGCTATCTGCGACAAGCTTTGGCTATAAGGCAGGAGAGCAAATCACCATATGAGATTGCTTCTACCATGAACCTGATAGGTGTAGCCCTCGGCAAATTAGAAAGGCATAAAGAGGCAGAACAATACCTGCTAAAATCTCTTTCATTAGTGAAGGATGACGGTACCAAGGTTTCGCAATCCATTTATAAAAGTTTGGCTGATCATTATAAAGCAACAGGCCGGTACGAAGATGCATTTAAGTTTCAGGCAAAATACATTTCAATTGCAGACACGGCAATAGGCGAGGGAGAGCTTACAAATATGCTGAAAGCCCAAGCCGCATATGAGATAGAAAAACGCGAAGCCGAACTCGGGTTAAATAAAGCCGAGAAACAGGTTAGGGAACTACAGTTATCTAACCGTAATAAAACCATCTTGTTGCTTGTTGCAGGGGTTGTTTTCCTTGCCGCTACTGCAGCTTATGGTATTAGGAATTACCGGCTGAACCAAATGCTTAAAGTAGAAACCTTGCGGAAGAAGATTTCAAAAGACCTGCATGATGACATAGGTTCAACGCTTAGCAGTATCAATATTTATTCTGAGTTGGCTAAAAAGGAGAAAAACAACGATGTATATCTTAACACGATACAACAGCATACACAAACCATCATTTCAAGCCTCGATGATCTTGTCTGGAGTATCAACCCTAAAAATGATACGATAGAAATTCTTGTCGAGAAGCTACGCTCTTTTGCTGAGCCTTTTTTAAATGCAGCAAAGATAAAAACACAGTTTACTACACAAATAGAGAACAACAACCTTCTGCTGACGCTGACACAAAAAACAAACCTCTACCTCGCGTGTAAGGAAATGGTGAATAATGTAGTGAAACATTCAGGTGCAGATTATTGCCAGGTATCGATTGTTCAAGCAGGGCGGACCATCGAAATGGAGGTAAAGGATAATGGTAAAGGTTTTATGCCGGAACGCATCAATAATGGAAGAAACGGATTAAGGAATCTTAAAACAAGAGCGGAAGAGCTAAATGGAGAATTTGTTTTATCAACTCACCCCGGTTCCGGTTCAATGGGAAAATTTAGGATTAATATGTAAATATCCCAGAAATATGCTATTGACGGTATCAATGCACGCACTTTACTTTTACCTGAATGATACGAGTTGCAATTATAGAAGACAATGAAGCTTATCGGAAAGCGCTGGAAGCTTTAATAAGCATGACTAATGATCTTGAGGTAGTATACGCCGCCTCAGATTGTAACGGAGTTGATTATACTTTTTCTGTTATTATGCCCGACGTGGTAATAATGGATATTGAAATGCCCGGGCTTACAGGGATAGAAGGGGTAAAGCTAATCAAGCAAATCTCTCCTGGCACTAATATATTTATGCTTACAGTGTTTGAAGATGAGACGAATATATTTGAATCAATTAAAGCCGGCGCTATTGGCTATCTTCTTAAAAAAGATCCCCCGATTTCTATCTTAGAAGCCATTCGTAATATTCACAAGGGCGAAGCCATTATGAATGGTAAAATTGCGCGAAAGGTGCTTGAATACTACAATAAAAAAGACAGCGAAAAAGATAACTGGCAGCAATACAACCTGACGCCGCGGGAGACAGAAGTGTTGCAGTTGCTAATGAAAGGACTATCCTACAAAGAGATCGCATCTAACTGTTACATCAGCATAGACACTTTATATTCTCACATCAGGAATATTTACAACAAGCTTAATATTCATTCCCGCTCAGAAATTGCAGCGAAGTTTCGATGAAAAAAATAATATACTGCTGCATTTGCCATTGAATTAATAAGCATTAATTTTTTTCTACGAGCGAAATGCTTTCGCATAAACTGGCTTTTCTATTTCCATTATTTAGCGCACATGCTAATTGTCCAGTTCTATTCCCCATATTTCCGTCGGTTTTTCCCGGTATAAAAACGGTGAAAAGCACCTCTTAACAACTGTTGTTTTTGTACACTTTTGTAACCGCTATGAACTGCACGATCCGTCTTAAAGAGAAGAACATGTTTGTCTTATCTGCCTTGTTGTCATTAGAGTTTACCAAAGTTATACTTGGAAGAATGTTTAGTCAAATTAAAAATCACATAAATCTGCTATTGACCGCCATTAAACATTAAAACATTTTGTGTGATGAAAAGTAATCTCACAGACCCTTATTTTAGAAACAGGAGTATTGGTCTTAGGATATATGTAAAGTGCTAGAAATTGAATATACCGAAAATCACATAAATCTGCTATTGGCCCGGATTAAAAATTGAAACATTTTGTGGAATGAAAAGCGTTCTCATAGCCCTTATTTTAGAAACAGGAGGATTGGTCATAACATAATGTAAAGAGTTAGAAATTGAAGACACCTAAAATCACATAAATCTGCTATTGTCCAGCGAATGATTTCAGCCTTTTTTTACAAACCGTATTCTTCCATTATTAAACAACTCAAATAGTAATCTTTCCCTTCGCAATTTTCTGTTTTTAAGCAGGGACCATATATTCATTTACCTAAACGTAACACCAGAAACAGGACAAAAAAGAAAAAACTTTAAATTAAAAACAAGATGAAAAAATTTTTTATGCTTTTAATGCTGTACCTCGCTACAGTTGGTATTACAAATGCGACGGTTAGGCGTGTTGGATTTATTGCTACCATTCAACCGGTTACTGGATTGGACTATATCAACTTCCAGGCGGCGCACGATGCTTCTGCCGCAGGCGATACCATTCAACTGTATCCAAACACGACTGGCGCAGTATCTTATTCTGGTACTATTACCAAACCTGTTGTAGTTATCGGTCCGGGTTTTTTTACTAACAGCTATTACGTTACCGGTGCAGAAATTGCTAACACCGGTCTGCAAAACCTGGCAGGTAATATTTCTTCTTGCAGCTTCACTATGGATCTAGGAAGTGCCGGCACGCTTCTAATGGGCCTAAACAATCTATCCGTTAATACTATAGACAGGGTAGATGCACTGAACAACATTAACATCAGGCGGTGCCGTAACGTTAGCGTCTCTTTTATTAATTCGGGATTGTGCAACAACTGGACGATTGCGCAATGTTTTGGTGTTACTATTGTTCAAACTGGTACCGGCTCCTCCTTTACAGGTAACAGAACTATCAGTAATTTAAGCATTCGGAATTCGGTCATATTTCAACAAATCAGTTTAGCTACTTCACCTACTGGTACCTATTCAGGCAACACAATTTATAATTGTAATTTCTTATCCGGCGCTTCCCTTTCGTTAAATGGCGCTGGTTTTACCGTACAAAACTGCATTTTTGATGGACAGAGCTTTACGTCCGTTACCAATGTTGCATTCATAAAAAACCTTACAACGCTTTCTGCTACCGGCAACCCAATGAGTACCAATGCTGGAAGCAGCGGCAATACTTACAGTGTTGTGCTGAACAACGTGTTTGTTAACTATCCGACTTATACTACCTCAAACGGGGTAAATACTTTTAGCCCCGATGGACGGTTTCAACTAAAACCGACTAACAACCCTGCTATAAACGGAGGTTTCCTGCCTGGCACAACCACACCTACCAATGCGGGCACATTTGGTGGTGTTTCCACGGATGTTTACGTATTATCCGGTATACCCCCAATTCCTGTTTACTATCAAATTTCTGCGCCATCTGCTGTTACAGTGGGGCCTAACTATACTATTACTTTCAGCATACGCAGTAACAATTAATTATAACAACTCATCACCTTATAAATTTCATTTATGAAACGTTCGATCTCTACTTTATTTGTTGGCGCTTTATTGCTAATAATGCAAACCAGTTCTTTTGCAACTATTCGCAGAGTCGGTTTTACGCAGTCCATTTCTCCTGTCAATGGTTTGGATTATGTAGACTTTCAATCTGCACATAACGCCGCTGTTACCGGTGATACGATACAATTGTATCCAGCAACTCCACAAATTAGTTGGAGTGGTACAATAAGTAAGCGCCTTGTTGTTCTCGGCCCCGGCTACTTTTACAATAACAACACCTATAATATACCAAGCGGTGGTATTCCAAATGCAAGTTTGCAACTTTTACCCGGTGCTATTTCGAGTAGTAGTTTTACCGTTGGCGTTGGAAGTGCAGGTACCGTTTTGCAGGGGATAAACAGTCTTTATGTAACTACCAGTAATACTTTGGATTCACTAAATGATATATTAATAAGCCGCTGCAGAAATGTAAATGTGAACTTTGATAATTCAGGCGTTTGTAACAACTGGATTATTTCCCAGTGCTATAATGCGAATGTTACTCAAAGTGGATATGGAATCTCCTTTAGTGCAAACCGTACTATTACAAACTTAAGAATTGAAAATACTACCGGACCATCAATAAATTTCAACGCTTCAGGTCCACAATCTCCTGTTGGGGTTAACAGTGGCCAGATATTGAACTGTATATTCGGTAGCAGTACAACGGGTGTTGAAGCTACATATGGTAGCCTAAGATTAAATAATTCAACTTTTGTTGTGCAGAACTGTATTGATGTATATGGTACATTAGGTATAGGTTTAGGAGCCTTAACCGGTGTTAGCAATACGATTTTTATAAATAACCTAACTGTAGCAAGCCCTTCAAACAATCCTGTTAGCACCAACCCAGGCAGCACTGGTAATGTGTTTAATATCAATCCCGCAGGTAACGCTTTTTTCGTAGGTTACCCTAATAATGTTTCCGGTGGTCAAACCATCTACAGCTCAGATGGAGCATGGCAGTTGTCTTCTACCAGCCCTGCAAAAAATGCGGGAATTATCCCAGGTACCACTACAGCAACCGATTGCGGTATTTTTGGAGGGCTTAATCCTTATAAAGCCTCCGGTATCCCTGCTGTTCCTTCTTTTTATAAGCTAAGCTCACCCTCTTCAACCGCCACTACCAACCCATACATCATGACGTTTAGCGTAAGAAGCAATAATTAATTTCCTTAACCTATTGTGGTAGCAAGCATTTGCTGTATGCCACATAATACTAATTGTATGAAACAAATTTTCATCAAAAGCAAACGGGTTAGGGTAATGTCATCTGCTAAAAGGATTACAGCTGGAATGCTGTGTATAACTTTGTTGTTGTCTGTACTTTCAGCCACTACTACTTTTGCCCAGAGCAACATTACTTACGCTGAATATTATTTAGACCAGGACCCAGGCCTAAGCCTCGCTACTCCCATAAACATAACTGCTGGTACCAATGTACAGAACGTAGCAGTGAATCTGAATATGAGCCCCTTAAAAAGTGGCGCGCATTTTTTCGGCACAAGAGCACGTACTGCTACTGGTGTATGGAGCATGAACCATTACTGGATATTTTTTAAACCATATGATGTTGTACTTTCTCCTGCAGCTTTAACTAATATTACCAAAGTAGAATACTATGTAGATACTGACCCGGGCATTGGTAACGGAAATTCTGTATCCGTAACACCTGCTACCAACCTTTCTGACATTACTTTTAATGTGGATCCGCTTCCGCTTGGCGTGGGCTTACATATTATAGGTTCAAGAGCTATGTCGGCAAACGGCAATTGGAGCAGCACCAACTATTGGCTTTTTAATAAGCCTTACAGTAATCTCACACCTGCCTCGATTAGTAACGTTAATTATTTTGAATATTACATTGATAATGATCCTGGAATTGGAAGAGCAACACCTGTAGCGGTTTCTGCTGCATTGGATATTGCGGATGTAAACTTTCCAGTAAACATAACCAACACTGCAAACGGTACCCACCTGGTAGGTGCACGGGCCAAAGATGCGGGAGGAAAATGGAGCATGACATACAACTGGTTGTTTGTAAAGCCGTATAACAATATCAATGCAGGTGCACTAGCTAATGTTTCTGCTGTCGAATACTACCTCGATTATGATCCCGGGACCGGGAAAGGCACTCCTGTTCCCATTACTGCAGCCACAAATCTCGCCGACCTGACATTTAATGTAGACCTAACTGATGTTGTTGGGGGCGCCCATTTTGTGAACGTAAGAGCTAAAGATGCTAATGGTAGGTGGAGTTTTGTAAACGCTTTTGAATTTACAAAGCCAGGCACACCTCCAACGTTAACTACTTTAGTAAGTGCAAATACCTTTTGTGCCGGCACATCTTTAACTGTTGGGTACCAGTTATCAACAGCAGTACCGTTCAAGTCAGATAATAAATTTGTAGCACAACTAAGTGATCAGAGTGGAAGTTTTCTTAATCCAAGGGATATTGGAAGCCTGGCTATAACTAATGATGCCGGCAGTTTCTCATGTGTAATCCCTGCTGATGCTGCTCAAAGTTCAGCTTATCGTATTCGTGTTATCACTACTAATCAAACCATTATTGGTGCAAACAACGGTGCTAATATTACAATCTATCAATTGCCTCAAACACCTTCCATCACCAGCCCTACAGGTGATACCGTTGTCTGCCAGGGCAACACGTTTCAGTTAACTTCCACCGCCAATAATTACAGCGCACAATGGTTGCTAAATGGTAACCCGATAGCGAACGCAACTTCTTATTCTTATTCCATTTCAAGTTTTGCAGCAGCTAATGCAGGCGCATACAGTTTGCGGTTAACTAATGCAGGTTCCTGCAACGTAGTTTCGCCCGTAAAAAACATCAGCATCAATACCAATGTTCCTCCAACTCCATCCATTACACCAAATGGAAATGTAGGGATTTGTTTAGGTGATAGTAAGACGCTCACTTCGTCGGTTGCCGGTAACAACCAGTGGTTTAGAAATGGTGTACTGATAGCAGGAGCTACCGGTAATAGCTACAATGTAACTTCCGCCGGTACCTACACTGTACAAACAAGCAACGGGGCCTGTACTCAAATATCATCAAATAATACAGTTGTTACTGTTGGTGTACCGCCAACTAAGCCAACCCTTACGACAAGCGGGCCAACTGCATTTTGCCAGAATGGAAATGTAACGTTTACTTCTTCGGCATTTGCAGGTAACCAGTGGTATAAAGACGGACAGCCTGTTTCAGGCTCAACATCCACAACCTACACGGCTACTCAAAGCGGTTTTTACAAAGTGTCTGTGGTAAATGGAAGCTGTGAAATATTCTCGGATTCGGTACAGGTAATTGTAACACCAAACGTAGTTGCATCAGTTACACTTGCTGCTTCAACAAACAATGTTCCTGAAGGAACCAGCATTACCTTTACAGCAACACCCATAAATGGTGGATCCTCTCCACAATATACTTTCAGGGTAAATAATACCGTGGTGCAAACCGGTTCGTCCAATACATATACAAGCGCCGCATTAACCAATGGTTCATCAGTATATGTTAGCATTGTTGGCAACGCGCCATGTTCTCCGAACAACACTGCAAACTCTAATACTATCACAGTTACCTTCTCAAACCCTATTGTTATCTCTGGCCGAATAAGCCATCCGCTTGGTATGGTTATACCAACTGTTAAGACGAGGATAAGTAATGGAACAACAGATAGTACTATAACGGATGGACAAGGGAACTATAGCTTCAATTTGTTGCAGCAGCGCAATTATACGATTGCCCCTGCAAAGAATAACGACGATATAAAGTCGAAAGGAGTAAATGTGCTGGACGTATTGCAAGTGCAATCGCACATCCTCAATAAGACGTTGTTGGGCTCTCCGTACAAAATAATTGCGGCAGACGTGAATAGTGACAACAACGTTAATATTTTCGATGTATTAGGGATGAAGCGGTTAATCTTAGGTATTGATACTACGTTTTCCGGCAATAAGCTTTGGTCTTTTATAGACACTACATACAGCTTCCCTAACCCCTTAAATCCATTCCCTTATGCAAGCAGCAAATCATATATTAATATCAGTGCTCCATTTATAAATCAAAACTATTTCGGAGTAAAACTTGGTGACGTAAATTATGACTGGACGCCGACAGCTGGCCAGAATAGGGAACATCGCAATACACCAGTGCAGTTATATTACGATACAGTTTTTGCAGAGAAAGGTGATGTAGTAAGATTACGTATCAGGGTTAAGAACTTTACCGAGTTGCTAGGCTTACAATTCACTTTAGGTTTCAATAACAGTTCTTTTAGTTTTGCCGGAATTGAGAATAAACAACTGCTGTTTGAGCACAATGAAAAATTCTCAGACAAAGGTGCCATTACGTTTATTTGGGCCGATGCTGCTAATGGAACCAAAACAATGACCGACGGTTCCGCACTGTTTGACATTTTGCTAAAGAAGAAACAATATGCGAATAGTGAAGACATATCAATTGATCCTGCATATACACCGGCAATTGCCTTTGGCAAGGGGTATGAGTCTTATTCCATAGTAAAAGGACAGGGAGTGATATTAGAAAAAGTAAGACCCACTCCTGTGGTGTCAATCGATAGGCTGGAAGTTAGTCCAAACCCAAGCCAGGGATTAGTAAGAGTAACAATTACATCTAAAGAAGCGAGGAAAATCACTCTTGTTGTTTCCGATGTTACTGGCAGGGTGGTACTGCAAAAGCGGGTTAACCTGGTGCAGGGAAATAATGAGATGCGGCTTAACATACACGAAAACGCAATTGTGGTTCCGGGTATGTATTACCTGAGGGCAAATGGTTTAGAAGATGTAGCTCCAAAAGAGTTGCTGATAACTAACCGGTAATAATATCAGGCGCAGGGATTGCGGTTACTGCAATCTCTGCGTCTTTTACAATTAGTGCGGCCCTGATGATTTTTTGTCGCGTACAATCATAATTTATGATAAAGAAAATACTACAATTTATATTATGCAGTGCATTCGTTTGCCTGTTGTGGAGCAGCAACGTTTGCTTTGCAGCAGAAGCACCTGAATTTACGATTGGTTCTGCGCAAAATGTTTCGACCAACTCTGTAGTAATTCCGGTTACTACTAAAAATTTTGTACAACTAATGGCGTGGCAAGGTTCAATAAACTGGGACAACAGTAAGCTTACTTTCGAAAGCGTGAGCGCCCCTGTTTCACAATTGAGCGGCATGCAATTCAATCCCTCAGTAAGCGGCAGTGATGGCAGGCTCAGTTTCATATGGGTGGATAATAATTTGTCCCCAAAATCAATAGCTGATAGTACAACCTTATTTACGATTACATTTAACGTTGTTGCCGGTGCTTCCGGATTCTCTGATGTGATTTTTTCTAATTCGCCGACGCAGTTGTTAGTTTCCGACAGTAACAACTCGGCAGTAAAGAACGTAGTTTATAATAACGGGTTAATAAAAATGGCGGGCAACTTCATCTCTCCTGAATTCTTTATTGGTTCAGCAATCAATGTTAGTACAGCCCAGGTAGTTATACCTGTCACTACTAAAAATTTCGGCCAGTTGTTAGGCTGGCAAGGCTCTCTTGCATGGGATACTGCCAAGCTAACTTATGCTGGTGTTAGCGCACCTCACAGCCAGTTAAGCGGCATTCAATTTAACCCTTCTATTACTGGAGGCAAAGGAGTATTAAGTTTTGTTTGGGCAGAAAATAACGCTACTCCGCAGACCATTAACGATAATGATATCTTATTCAGTATCACCTTGAATGTTGTAAACGGGGCACGCGGCAGTACCGATATTAGTTTTAGTGATACGCCGACAAAACTTTTAGTATCTGATGCCCATCGCGAACCGGTTAACAATATAATATATCATAAGGGCAATATTGCTTTTCCCGGGGCCCAACTTCCTCCCGAATTTATCATTGGGTCAGTTTACAATGTTACTACCAGCACTTTTGTGGTTCCCGTCACTGCCAAAAACTTTACTGATCTATCGGGTTGGCAAGGGTCAGTGAACTGGGATAACAGCAAAATAACGTTTGCCAGCGTAAGCACGCCAATTGCCAAACTTAACGAGATGATGTTTAATGCATCGTCAAGTGGCGGGGTCGGGCGGCTGGGCTTTGTTTGGGCAAATGGCAATTCCGTACCTCAAACCATTCCTGACAGCACTGTTTTATTCAGTATCACCTTTAATGTTCTCAGCAACACTGGCATTACTGATATAAATTTTACCAATTCACCCACATCCTTACTGGTTTCAGATGCAAACGCCGCGGCAATGAATTCTGTTGTTTATACCAAGGGATCCATCACTTTTTCTACTGAGTTATGTAGCGGGGAAACGACCATTACGTCAAATATAACGGGCATAAGTTATCAATGGCAGGTAAACACAGGAAATGGTTTTACCAACCTGTCCGAAAATGCTAACTACCGTGGTACGAATACGATCACCCTTCACTTACTAAATGTGCCTTCTGCCTGGTCGGGCTACCAATACCGTTGCGTTGTAAACGGCAGTTACAGTAGCGTGTACTCACTTCGGTTTAGGGATTATATAAATGGGAATTCAACAATTAACTGGGAAGACCTTGCTAACTGGAGCTGTATTCAAAAGCTTCCAGATGCTAACACGGATGTAATTATTACCAATGGAACGGTGCTTTTGAATTTTAGTACAACGGTTAAAAGCATCCAAATAAGTCCTGGTGCGAATCTAATTATTCAACCAGGGCAAAATCTTACCATTGTCGGAAAACAATAAGATAAAATGCTTGAATTCAATTGGTGTAAAGCGTAGTCGAAGTAAAGAGGCGAGTGGTGTTTGATGATTCGCGAAATTTTCCGCTGAATAATTTCATTTGCCCTTAATACACCGGGCTAAGGTAAGTAACGAAAGTGGTAGCTGTGCGGTTACCACTTCCAACTTAAAATACAATACTTTTTTTGTCCTTAACTTTTGAACTACCAACAAGCATTGTTGCGTCGCACACTTTTACTGTTAGTTGTTGTCTCTACGATTGCAGCAGTAATATTATGGAACCAAGGATGCTTGTTTTGATTGGGAACGTACTTATCTATTGTTATTTCTGTCAAGCCCGGTCGTATTCTTTAGCTAAAAAATTAATGTCTTTCACTTCTAATATGTGCTTATCATAACCTTGCAAGGCAGTTTTTACCATAGCCAGTCCAACTTCGTTAAGTGTACTTGCAAAATTTGGAAAGATAGCCCGGATAAAAGGATATAGGGAAGCCATAACTTTAAACATAGGTTTAATATTTTGTTGACCTTGAGTAGGTTTCATTATACCAGGGCGAAAGTTATAAAGTGCTTTAAACGGTAGTTGCAGCAATGCGTTTTCGGTCTTCCCTTTTACTCTTGCCCACATCCTTACTGGTTTCAGATGCAAAC
>Ga0181465_100436_pt1 | contig 16559 bp, 13 predicted proteins | sample InSIn3gowninarea_FD_119076 | JGI IMG/M metagenome (GOLD analysis project Ga0181465, IMG submission 119076) | Clean room microbial communities from NASA Spacecraft Assembly Facility at Jet Propulsion Laboratory, Pasadena, California, USA -... ... | reverse complement strand
AAAGGCACAGCCACCATGCCAAGAAAAGAAAACGCGTCTTTTTGGCGCAGCCAGGAAATTTTGAATCAAATAAACTATCGTCGTTGTATAAGCTGTCGACAAGTCGCACCCAAAGAATTACTTTGGCGCGTAGTGCGTTTAGCCTCAAGCCATCAAATTCAGTTAGATCGAGGAATGGGACGTTCTGCATATCTTTGCCCCAATATTAATTGTTTAACTCAAGCTAGAATAAAAAATCGTTTAAAAGGTTCTTTAAAAACCAAAATTCCTGATGATATTTATCAAAGTTTACAAGAACGTTTAAGCTGATAGTGTTAAGCTTCAATGACAAAAATCAAATTATTGGATTAAGAATTTAAGATTATACAAACAATTCGATATTTTTCTTTAAAATAAAGGTATGGGTAAATTAATATTGGTAGCAATTTAAGACTCGCTCGTATTGTTCTATTATTTAATCTAGATCTTACATCTGATAGAGTTATAGCAGTTTTACCAGTAACTAAAAAACATGAAAGACTACATGGACAAACAAATGGTCAAATAAACGCAAACAGTCAACTGAGGGGCATAGTGGATGAACAACGGCAAAGTTAGAATATACGAATTATCAAAAGAGTTAAATTTGGACAACAAAGACATTAAAGAAATTTGCGAACAACTAAACGTTGCAGTCAAAAGTCATAGTAGTACAATTACCGCAGATCAAGCAGAAAGAGTTAGAGCCGTGGCGATGAAATCCCCTCGCACAGAGAAAACAACCAATAGCCAGAGAAACGAACCCAAAGCGCCAAAAGTAGCAGCAGCTAAGCGTAAGCAGCAAATTTTAGCTGTTCATCATCGAACTGAGCATCCAGATTCCACTTCTCAAGCAGCTAAGCCTAATGGCAATGGCATATCTCCTAGATTGGTTTCTCCGCCTTCTAGACCCAAATCACCAACGTCGGGAAGCTCGACGGGAGAACCCTTACCCTCAGCAAAATCGCCTCAAGCTAACCAACCTTACTCGAACAATGGTGAAGTAGCACAAGCAATAGTCAATAAGACTTCAGAATCTTCAGCTAAACCTAGTTTGGCTCAACCCCCTAGACTGGCTGCACCACCCTCCAAACCTCAAGCTAAAAAAGCAGGGGCGAAAAATTCCTCAATCCCATCTCCTTCAACTCAGCCGCCAAGCAAGCCTAAAATACGCTCTGTAGAACAACCGCAGAGTATAACAGAAGAGGTAGAGACAGAGACAGAGAAGAAGAAGAAAGTAGTTATCGCTCCTCTGCCTAAACTCAATCAGAGACCTCAAAAAGCTCCAGCGGTGGCTAAAGTGTCTCCGCCAGAAGAGATAGATGAAAGCGATACCGAAAATCTAGACGGCGAAGATATTACAACTGACGATCTCGAAGTCAAAAAAGTTACTCGACTTAAACGCCCTGCGCCTCCTCGTAAAGTCAAAGAGTGGGAAAACGAAGAAGAGGATGAAGCAAAACAAGCTAAGTCTGCCAAAGGAAAAGCAGGTAAAAAACGTCGTTCGCCCAAACCCCTACTAGACGATGAAGATTTTGATGATGCTGATGCTAATTCGGTTCAGGTAAATAAAGCGTTTAGCTTGTCTACTGCCCGTCCAGCTAAGCCTAAATCTTTGCAACAACAGCAACCAGCAGCTAGTGCTAATAAAAAGCCTCGCAAGCCATCCTTTAAAACGGAGAAAACTCAAAAAACTGAGCGTCAGCCTAAAGGAAAAGCTGTACCTACCCTGTCTGAATCAATTATTTTGTCAGATAATCTTACCGTTAGAGATTTGGCAGACAGGCTGAATACTCCTGAAACTGACATCATCAGAAATCTTTTCTTCAAAGGTATTCCTGTAAATATTACTCAAACCCTAGATTTGGCAACAGCCCGTTCGGTAGCGGAAGAGCTTGGAGTAATTGTGGAAACTCCTGAAGAAAAGTCCGCTGCAACTAAAGATACTGAAATGCTAGATGCCGATGATCTAGAAAATCTTCAGTATCGTCCTCCTGTCGTGACGATTATGGGTCATGTGGATCATGGTAAAACTACCTTGCTCGATTCAATTCGTAAGAGTACTGTAGCTTCAGGAGAGGCTGGAGGTATTACCCAACATATAGGTGCTTATCATGTAGATGTCGAACACAACGGTAAACAGCAGCAGATTGTCTTTCTAGATACCCCTGGGCACGAGGCTTTTACTGCCATGCGTGCTAGAGGAACGAGAGTAACAGATATCGCTATTTTAGTAGTAGCTGCTGATGATGGGGTACAGCCTCAAACTAGAGAAGCTATTAGTCATGCCAAAGCAGCGGAAGTACCGCTAATCGTCGCGATTAATAAGGTAGATAAGCCAGAGGCTAACCCCGATCGCATCAAGCAAGAGCTAACCGAACAAGGTCTTGTAGCTGAAGACTGGGGTGGTGACACTACTATGGTTGAAGTGAGTGCGCTTAAAGGCGACAATCTTGATGAACTGTTAGAAATGATTCTGTTGGTAGCTGAGGTCGAAGAACTTTCGGCTAACCCAGACCGCCCCGCAAAAGGAACGGTAATCGAAGCCAACCTTGATCGCAATCGTGGTCCTGTCGCTACCTTGCTGGTTCAAAACGGTACATTAAGAGTTGGAGATATTGTCGTAGCTGGTTCTGTCTTGGGTAGAGTACGAGCTATGGTAGATGATACTGGAGCAAAGGTAGAAGCTGCGACTCCATCTTTTGCAGTTGAGATTCTTGGGCTGAACGAAGTTCCTGAAGCAGGCGACGAGTTCGATGTTTATAAAGATGAAAAAGAAGCTAGAGCGCTCGCTGATAGGCGTTCCATCCAGCAAAGAGATACTCGATTACTACAGTCTTTATCTTCTCGTCGAATTAGTTTAAGCACCATCTCGGCACAGGCTCAAGAAGGGGAATTAAAAGAGCTGAATCTGATTATCAAAGCAGACGTTCAAGGGTCTGTAGAGGCTATTCTTGGTTCTCTGCAACAACTGCCACAAAACGAGGTTCAGGTTCGTACTCTGTTGGCATCTCCCGGAGAAGTAACGGAAACTGATGTTGACTTGGCAGCAGCCAGTGGTGCGGTAATTATTGGATTTAACACTACTTTGGCATCGGGTTCTCGTCAGGCAGCAGATCGCGAAGGGGTAGACATTCGCCAATACAACATCATCTACAAACTTTTAGATGAGATTCAAGGGGCAATGGAAGGTCTACTCGATCCAGAAGAAGCTGAAGAAAGTCTCGGTCAGGTTGAAGTCCGTGCTGTCTTCCCTGTGGGTCGCGGTGCTGTAGCAGGTTGTTATGTTCTATCTGGCAAGATAGTCCGCAACTGCAAGATTCGTGTTCGTCGAAATAATAATATCGTTCACGAAGGCGATTTAAACTCTCTTAAACGCATGAAAGACGATGTTAAAGAGGTAAATACGGGCTTTGAGTGTGGTATTGGTGCTGCTAAATTCTCTGATTGGAAAGAGGGTGATATTATTGAAGCTTATGAATTAGTCTTCAAGCGTCGCACCCTGGCAACTAAATAGAGTAATTTAGCAACATTAGTGTTCTGTAATTCATCGAACAGCGTCAGCCAAAATTTAAGTTGCTGGCACTGTTCGATGTTACTAAATATTGAATGTAATGCGTTCTGAACCTTTTTTATGGATTCATTTAGTGGGAATAGCTTTGTTTCCCGCCCTGGTAGGAGCAACTTTAATCGGTTTAGCCGTGGGAAATAGTTTTGCCTATTTCGTTGAGCTGCCCTTGCTAGCGGCGATCGCCATTTTTCCTATACTATTGATGCAGCTAAGTCGCCCGTTTGATATTTTTAGCGTTTTAATTTTCTCGGTTAAACCTGAATATTTAACCGAAGACCAAAGGAAAATCTTAGCTTTATTTCCCACATTTAAACAAAAAGTAATTAGCGTAATTACAGCAGTAATCATGCTTTTCTTGTTATGGTTACTATATCGCTTATCTCCTTTAGCTATAGCTATAGCTGACTTTATACCCCAGTGGCGTATTTTAGGATTAGCGATCGCTGCTGTTGGCTTTTTCGCCAGCAATCTTTTTGTTCAAGTGCCTATTAGCGTTTTATTGGTTTTACTAACTAAAGAATCAAAGTTGGCTCAACTAGAGCCATATTCTAGGGAAAAAATCGAGCATGACTTTACCATACCTGGAATTAAAGTAAGCAAAATACTTTGGTTGGGACAATCATCATCTGAAGTTAAAGAAATAAGCTAAATTATGTTGGTTTCTTTAAGAGTGTAGTTGCAACTACAGACTGTTATTTCACTTAAGCTAGACTGATAGATATAGAGTAATCAAACATAATATATATGACAAATCCAACCATCTTTTCTCAAAACGGGAAAGAGCAAGACCAAGCAATTTGGTTTAGTCTCAGACAGGCGATCGCTAAAAGCTCTGGTTTTCAGAGTTGGCAGCTAGAACGAAACATTAGTAGCGACGTAGATCTTGACCAACAGGTGCGACGCTATCTTAAAGAAACCTTAGAAACTCTTGCATACTAAAAAACAGACAATAAACGACAAATCATTATTCAACTTTAGTAGGAGCGTGTTACCAGATGCGCTCCTATTGTAGTTTAAACTACAAATTTAAATGTCGCTCAAGATTAGATCCGCTTTATTTAAGCAAACAGCAACTATTAAGTATTAACGTTTTGCTAAAATTGTTGAGATTATTAGGATACAAGTACAATTATTGCTTATATTTTGACAACTTAATTTTTTGTAAAAGCGCGGCTTTGTTCTATTGTCAGTGGAATCATTGTTTAATCAGCAAAGTAATTTGAATATAATCTCTTTTTTTGCTGGCTATGGGGGGTTTAGATTTAGGCTTTACTCAAGCTGGATTTAAAACTGTTTGAGCCAACGAATAGGATCGAGAAATTTGGCAAACATATGAACTAAATCATCCCGATACTCATGTAGATTGAAGAGACATTAGACAAATTTCTTCTTCATTTGAATATTACCTCGGTTAATTAGCTCAAATATTTCACAACTAACATCCTTCAAGCGATATCAGCCGATCAAAATTAAATCTCGCGATCGACTCGTTAAAACAATTACTGCTAGATTATTTTGATATCAAACATGAGCAAGTATGACTAAAGTAAAACCGATCTCTTCTTGGCTCGATCGCGATTCTGTAGCTGCGGGGATATTTCTGACTCCAGCGGCGATCTTGTTAGGAATTTTTTTGTTTTATCCTATCGCCTATTTACTGTATCTCAGCTTTACTACTGGCAGCTTTACCGTTACAGGAGTTCAATGGATTGGCTGGCGCAATTATCTCAGGTTGTTTACCGATGCGGACTTTTGGCAAGTAATTGGCAACACCGCTTATTTTACTATTGCCACGGTTATTCCAGCTATACTTGTTCCTCTAGGATTAGCTGTTTTACTCAATCGTTCCCTTGCTTGGCGAGGAGTTTTACGGGCAGCCTATTTCATTCCCTCAATTACATCTTTGGTTGCTGTAGGATTGGCTTTTCGCTGGTTATTTCAAGCCGATGGACCAGTTAACGATTTATTGATTACATGGGGCATAGAACCAATTTCTTGGCTAAGTAGCACTGTGTGGGCGATGCCCGTCCTAATTTTGTTGAGTAGCTGGAAGCAGTTGGGCTTTAATCTAGTGGTATTTATTGCGGGGTTACAAATTATTCCTCAGTCCCATTACGAAGCTGCTGAATTAGATGGGGCAAATGATTGGGCAAAGTTTTGGTATATAACCATTCCAGGTCTGAAGCCTACTCTAGTTTTTGCTGTCTTAACCACCGCTATTTTTACGCTGCGAAGTTTTGAACAGGTATATATTATTACTGGAGGAGGCCCGTTAAACTCAACCAATCTGCTAGTTTATTATATTTATCAACAGGCTTTTTCTCGCTTTGAATTTGGTTATGCAGCAGCGGCAGCGGTCATTTTATTGATGATTGCTGCGGTGTTTGTTTATTTTTATTTACGTATCTGGAACGAAGAATAGCACTTTAGTGCAGAGAAGCAAAAAAAATTGTCTAACTATTATTTCTTTCTAGCTATTTTTTAGTTATTTTTCAGTCCCGACTGATACAGTTTTTGAATTTTGCTAATTACTTTATCAAACACAGAATGTTTTTTCAGATTCTGAGGATCGAGATTTTGGATCTGAGTCAACAAAGAAGCTTCTTCTGTAGCAATATCGTTATCGCTATAAACTAAGCTGCTGACAGCCGACAACAAATTTGTATAGTCTTCTGGATTAGGATTTGAACCCAAATGTTTTTCGAGCAGTTCATAACATTGTTTTGAAGATGTAGCTTGATGGTTAGTCAATAATTCTTTCACTTCTGTTGACGATTTTAAATTTTGTTCTGCTGCAATTTTTTCTAAAAACTCTCTTTCCTCTGGCTGAATTTCTCCATCAAGCCAGGCGACTGCTACTAAAATTTCAAATAAATCTCGATTGTTATTTTCGGTTACTTGACTCATGATCGGCTATTTTTTATTTTGATAAATTTTTATTAAAATAAGTGACAGGCAATACTGCCTTAAACTGTCTATTCTTGCATGATCTTTAAATCTTAAAAAAAAACTAATCTTCAAAGCTAAGCAATCTAGTTTTCTTTGCTAAAGTCAAAACAATTTTAAGAAAATATTTTTTTCTTTATATTTAGCAAATTTTTATCGACTGGAAATATTAAATTTAGATGCTTCAATAGTTCAAACCTTAAAAACAGCTAGCTAAAAACTGTGCCCCTCGCACTCCGTTTTTAAGAAAAATTGACTACCATAACTGATATAGTAACTTTTCGGTAATATGGAGTTGTAAGTCATGATTGTAGTAATGAAAGTCGGTTCTCCTGAGCAAGAGATTCAGAGAATAGCAGCGGAATTACAAAATTGGGGATTAACTCCAGAAAAAATTATTGGCAAACATAAAACAGTTATGGGTTTGGTCGGCGAAACCGCATCTTTAGATCCATTGCAGCTACAAGAAATTAGTCCTTGGATTGAAAGCGTATTGCGCGTCGAAAAACCCTATAAAAAGACTAGCTTAGAATATCGTAATGGAGAGCATAGCAGCGTTGTTGTTTCTACTCCAAATGGCAATGTTACCTTTGGACAAAATCATCCCTTAGTAGTAATTGCGGGGCCTTGTTCGGTAGAAAATGAGTCAATGATTATTGAGACAGCCAAAGCTGTTAAGGCTGCTGGAGCTAGCTTTTTACGGGGTGGGGCATATAAACCTCGCACGAGTCCCTACTCTTTTCAAGGTCATGGAGAAAGCGCATTAGAGTTACTTGCTGCTGCGCGAGATGCTAGCGGCTTGGGCATCATCACTGAAGTAATGGATACTGCCGATGTAGACAAGGTGGTGGAAGTTGCCGATATTGTCCAGGTGGGAGCGAGAAATATGCAAAATTTTCCTCTGCTGAAAAAGGTTGGCGCGCAGGATAAGCCAGTGTTTCTCAAACGGGGAATGTCAGCTACTATTGATGACTTGCTGATGGCATCAGAATATGTTCTGGCGGCAGGAAACTCGAACGTAATTTTGTGTGAGCGAGGCATTCGCACTTTTGATAGCCAATATGTGCGTAACACTCTAGATTTGGCCGTAATACCAGTATTACGCTCTTTGACTCATTTACCGATCGCGATCGACCCCAGTCATGGCACTGGCGTAGCTAAATTTGTCCCCCCAATGGCAAAAGCTGCGATCGCCGCAGGAGCAGATTCTTTGATGATTGAAGTTCACCCCAACCCCTCTAAAGCTCTTTCTGATGGGCCTCAGTCTCAAACTTTTGCGGGTTTTGCTGATTTAATGCAAGAATTAAGTGTGATTGGTAAAGCCGTCGGTCGCTGGTCAGAATCATCTGTAGCAACATTCTAAAGATAACTAGGTCAGAAATTTCTGCTGGTTATTTATTTTCTGCCACTAAAATTATGAAAGACACATCAAACGATTCTAAGTTAGATACATCATTAGAAAAAGCCACCCCTTTACGCTGTTTTTTCGCTGCTAGTCTTTCGGGGGGAATCGCCTACTGTTTGTATTTACTGTTGAACTCTGTGGTGCAAACCTATGCGGTCAAGACCGTTACCTCAACTAATCCTGTGGTAATTAACCTGACCGCAGCCGTCAGGACAATGGTTATGGGTATCGTGGCACTAGGTACGGGAGTCTTTGGTGTGGTGGCAGTAGGTTTGCTTCTGTTGGGAATTCAAGTGACCGTACAAAGTCTGAGAAAAACCTAGATCTGCTGTATTACAACTTTTTACAGAAAGAAAATAATAGAACAGCGCGATCGCATTAACTTTTTAGTTTAATTACTTTTAGTCTGAGTTAGTTTTTGCTGAATTAAATACTCAACTTGTTTAATTTCTTCTGGAGATTGTACTAGAGAATATGTTGCAGAATCAGCTTCAGAGGTAAAGCGATCTACAAAGGCATGAAAAGCAGCTTGATCTCCAGGATGCTTGACCAAATAAGATCTTAGTTCAGTCTTATTCATGGTATTGAAGTTAGTCACTATAAAAATCTCCAGTAACCATTTTTATAAATTTCAATTTGCAAATCATCACCAGCAAGTATAAAAATATTGTCAGTTCGTTCATCTATTCTAACAATGTAGATTGGTGTAAAAGTATTTGTTAGAGATTGACACAAGATGACGCAAGTAATTCCTTGTTTAGCAGTTGGTAAAATAGTTTATCCTCACAGACTTATATTTCAACATCAATAGTAAATCCAGGGATAATGATGACATCATTCCTAGAGGCTAAATAAATTAAAATTTGCCTTTCAAGGCAGCATTGCAGCGATCGCAAATTGTCGGATCGTCGGCAAAACTTCCTACAGTAGTAGAATAATTCCAACATCTTTCACACTTTTCACCATCGGCTTTAACTACAGCAATAGTTGCTAAATCTGATTCACTTTTATATTCCGCATCGTTAATAGAATCGACTAATTCGACTTGGGAAGCAAGGAAGAAGTAACGCAACTCATCCACATTTTTTTCACTAAGAGCATCAGAGGAATTATACGCAGCAAGTTTATTTTTCATCTCTGCATCAGGAACATGAAGCAAGACTTTGGCATCTAAAGAAGACCCGATCGCTTTTGCTGTTCTTGCTTGTTCCATTACCTTGTTGACTTCATCTCTTAGATCGCGAATTTTGTCCCACATTTGTAGGAGCGAATGCCCTAAAGGATTAGCTAACGCGTCGCCATTCGCCCCTACGTGCCATTCGTCTTTGATTTTTACCCAACCAGCTTCAAACACGGATTGATATCCCGTATCGTAGGGCAAGGCTTGCCAAATATCTTCTGCCATATGACACAATACAGGTGCGATCGCTTTGGCTAGATTTTCAATGGCGATCGCTAATACTGTCTGACAGCTACGGCGACGGAAAGAATCGAGACTGCTGATATAGAGTCTGTCTTTAGCGATATCTAAATAGAAGTTGGACAGATCGACAACACAAAAGTTTTGGATCGCCTGGAAAAAGCGGAAGAATTGATAGCTATCATAAGCGGCGGTAACTTCGGCAAACACCTCGCTCATACGATGCAGCATATACTTATCTAATTCTGGTAAGTCTGCATAAGCGATCGCGTTTTTACTCGGATCGAAGTCATGTAAGTTGCCTAGTAAGAAACGGGCAGTATTTCGCACCTTGCGGTACATATCAGAAGTTTGCTTAATAATATTCTTCCCAACGCGAACATCAGTCGAATAGTCTACAGAAGATACCCACAGGCGCAGCACATCAGCACCATAAGCAGGTTCTTGTTTCTGATTATTACCCCCTTCAACAATCAATTCGGGGGCGATCCCATTGCCTTTAGACTTACTCATTTTAAAGCCTTGCTCATCCACGACATAACCATGAGTAAGAACGGTTTTATAAGGTGCAATGCCATTAACTGCAACACTGGTAAGCAAACTTGATTGAAACCAGCCTCGATGTTGATCGCTACCTTCAAGATACATATCCACAGGATATTTGAGGTTTCTGCCTTTAGCTACCGCCGCCCAAGATGAACCAGAATCGAACCAGACATCCATCGTATCAGTACCCTTACGATAGATGCGTCCATTGTTACGATAAGATTCAGGTAATAATTCTTCTACCGATAACTCCCACCAAGCATCCGAACCTTTTTCCGCGACGATCGCCTTGACATGATTAATCGTTTCTTCAGTTAATAAAGGCTGATTGGTTTCCTCATCGTAAAATACGGGAATCGGCACACCCCAACTACGCTGACGCGAAATACACCAATCAGAGCGATCGCTTACCATCGGAGTAATGCGTTTTTCCCCTTGTGCGGGTATCCAGGTGACATTAGAAATTGCTTTTAATGCTGCATCGCGGAATCCTTCTACTGAAGCAAACCACTGTTCAGTGGCACGAAAAATAGTTGGTTTACCTGTACGCCAGTCATAAGGATATTTATGGGCATATTCTTCATGCTTGAGTAATGCACCAGCTTCGGTCAAAGCATCGATAATTGCTTGATTACCCGCACTAACTTTTTCATTTCCTTTGGCGACTACCTGCAAACCAGCAAACTTACCCGCTTCTTCGGTAAACTTCCCGCCATCATCCACTGGAGAGAGAATCGGCAAACCATACTTTTGCCCTGTGATATAGTCTTCTTGTCCATGTCCAGGGGCAGTATGTACTAGTCCCGTACCAGATTCAGTCGTGATATAGTCACCACCAACTACTACTTTACTTTCTCGGTCAAATAAAGGATGACGATAGACAGTATCTTCTAGGGCTTTACCCGTTAAGCTAGTTTTAACTTTTAACTCTACTCCCAAAGTTGCCGATAATCTTTCAACCAAATCTTGAGCAACGATTAAATAAGACACACCTTCCTTTGCCATCATTGACTCTACAGAGGGTAGCGATGCAGCGCGGTCTTGGGGGTTTCCCCCATGAGCGATATGCGAAGCGGTATCCTTTAGGACTGCATCAAGACGAGGCGGACTCATTTCAACAATTGCATATGTCAATTCTGCATTAACCGCCACCGCTAAGTTACCAGGGATAGTCCAGGGGGTAGTAGTCCAAATAGCTACGCTTAGATTTGGCAAATATGGCTCTAATTCCGTTGCACCTTCTCCCAATTTAGTTACAGGAAAGGCTGCATAGATACTAGGGGAAGTATGTCCTTCTGGATATTCTAATTCCGCTTCAGCCAGTGCCGTACGCGACGAAGGACTCCAGTGGACGGGTTTTAAACCCCGATAGATATGCCCTTTTAACACCATTTGTCCAAAGACATCAATTTGCGCTGCTTCGTATTCAGGCTTCAGGGTTAAATAAGGATGTGACCAGTCACCCCAAATTCCATAGCGTTTAAAGCTTTTACACTGTTCCTGTTGAGCTTCGAGGGCAAATTCTTTGGCTTTTTGACGTAACTTAAGAGAAGTTAATTCCTTTCTCTCTTGGGACTTCATTTTCTGGAGAACCTTTAATTCAATCGGCAGTCCATGACAATCCCACCCAGGAATGTAATCTATCTTATATCCCTGCAATAACTTGTATTTATTGATAATATCCTTTAGCACTTTATTCAGCGCATGACCCATATGCAGCGATCCATTGGCATAAGGAGGACCATCATGAAGAATAAAAAAGTCGTTAGGATTATTCTGCGACAGCTGCTCGTAAATCTGATTATCCGCCCAAAATTGCTGTAATTCTGGTTCGCGCTGCACGGCGTTTGCCCGCATATTAAATTCTGTTTGGGGCAGATTTACGGTTTCTTTGTAAGAACGCGTCGCCTGAATCGAATTCAGGCGTTCATGTCGTTCGTAGCTTTTTGCTTCTGTCACTTTCTTAACAATTTAAACTAAAGGTTTCATTCTCCACCTGTATATTATTACTCGATCGCGTTTTTATAGTATTGATTCTTTAAGCCTAGTTAAAATGGAAATTCAATATTCAGCCTGGATTCAAAATTACCGTCAGTTTTGAGATCGGCATTTAAGCCAATTACACCTAATCCTGCTTTAGTTTTCCAAAAAGCACTCCCGCTAGTAAAGTGGGTGTCGCGATCGAGATTAGCTTTTATGCCTAAGTCACCCAAACTAGTATTTGCACCCAACTTAATACTACCGCCTGTAAAAGTAGTATCTTCGTTGAATTGACCATCAACTCCGATCCTTGAACCAAATAAAAGCTTGGTATCCCAGGAAGCATCGCCACCATCAAATTTAGTCTCTTCATCTATACGAACGTTGACAGCTACGAAACCAACTACAGTATTGCTGGCAACTTTGATGTTTCCTCCGCTAAAAGTGCTGTGCCGATCGAAGTTACCTTTGATTGATAGTGAAGCCAGATCGTTTTTGGCATTCCAAGTAGCATTACCGCCACTAAAATTAGTGCGATCGTCAAAATTTCCTTGAACTACAATTACGCCCAGGGCTGTTTTGGCATTCCAAGCAGCATTGCCTCCAGTAAAGGCAATATTTTCATCAAAATTACCTTTGATTGCTAAAGAACCTATAGCTGTATTGGTTTGCCAACCAGTAGTAGCTTTAATTGGTTTAATTTGATCATTGACATTAACTGCCAGATTGACCGAACCTATAGCTGTATTGTTTTGCCAAAAGGCTTTGCCTCTATTAAAATTGGCCTGAGAATCGAAATTCCCGTCGAAAGCCAGAGAACCAAGCTGAGTATCAGTTTTCCAAGTGGCATCTCCTGCTTTAAAAGGAATTGAGCGATCGTCAATATTATCAATATTGTTGTAATTAAGTTCCCTCTCTAAATTGCTATGGTGTTCTAAAGTAAGGGTGGGAAAAGTTGGATTGGCAGGTTGAACGCGATTATTAGCTATTGTTTGCTTAAAATCGAGCAAATATACAAGTTCAGAGTCAGCAGTTCCTAAAAACTGTTTTGGTGCAATTAACTCTAGAGTTTCTGAGGTGTAATAGCGAAAAGAAACAGGCTGTCCAGATTCATTCAAGATCTGAATTGGTTCTAAAAAAATAATTGATGTGCCGAGAAATACTTCTGTTGCAGTTAACCACATGAATAGCTCTCTAAATAAATCTGATCGCTAAAAAAAATTATAAAAGTTATAAAAAATTATAAATGAGCATTTCTACTCACCAGCAGTTTATCCGATCTAAAACTTAATCGCCATAATTTGAAACTAAAAACTAAAAATAACTTATTTGAGTACGATCTATTTTACAAAAAGTAATGCTTAACCAGACAACCTCAAGCCAAAAGTTGCTTATTCCTATGGATAGCTTTTTTCTTTGCTTCTAAAAAATTGCTCTATAAATCAAGCCTTTTTTTAGAGACGGCTTCCTTTTTTTCTGTCCAACAGTGAAGAACCTGAACAACCTTTTAATTCTTACTCTTCGATTATTGCTAAACTGCGACTCAAAATTTACTAACTCTTTGGTTAATTCCTGTAGAATTCAGGGAACTATATAAATACAGCTAGTATCTTGATTGATATTTCCACGAAAAGGATATGTCTTATTGCTGATAATTTATATCTTTATTTCTTATGTCATTCGCGATTAAACACGGACTTTTTAAGCTCAACATAATAGATCATCATGCAGTTCTGGGCGTGTCACTTGACGCTGAACCCAAACAAATTCGTTTACAATATTTAAAAATTGCTCAAAAGCTCCATCCAGATAAATGTCGCTCAGATGCAGCCAAAATGGAAACAGCAGGACAAATCTTATCGAAGCTGGTTAATCCTGCTTATGAGCAACTATCGCGAAAAACCACGTTTGCCGAACATCAGCTAATTTTGACTCAGATTGGCAAACGCTTAGTGGAAAATAAAGATAAAATTACAGTAAAAAGCCAACTGGCTCAAGAGCTATTAAAAGCTGGAGATAGTGCAGAATTAGTCTATCCTAAACTCTTAACAAAGCTTACTTGCGAACAATATAAATTATTAGAACAAACGGAAAAAGAAATTGAAGTAATTAGCGAGCTGAATTTAGTTTACTTAATGCTTAAACACGATCGCGCAATTAATCAGATTAATCGTAATATCACCCCAGCTCCAGAAAAAGCGATCGCACTTTCACAAACCATAGCCCAAAACCAACCTGCAGTAACTCAAGCACCTTCTGTATCCTCTGACGCTATAGCCAAAGTAGAAGAACCAACTAAAGAATCAAGAGTTGCTGCATTTATCAATCGCGCTCAACAATATGTATCTAAAGGAGAATATGACCGCGCCATCCAAGAGTTAAAAGATGCTTTAAAAATAGATCCAAATCACGGTATCGCTCATGCAGTCATGGGAAGAGCTTATCTACACAAAAAGCAATTGACTATGGCAAAGGTTCATATTAGTAAAGCCTACGCAGCAGAACCTCATAACCAAATCGTCATTGAAAGCAAGAATGCGTTGGACAAACTAGCCAAAACAGCCAACAAATCTAAAACATCTAATCCTGGTTCTATACCAAATGCCGAGCAAAATAATAAATCAGCCAATAGTGGCTTCTTTAGTGGATTTTTTGGGACGAAAAAAAAGTAAGATGACAAAGTAAAGATTACTATCAATATCTAAGTCAAGGGATGCTGGTTATTATTTAGCATATCCCGTTGACTTTTCACAGCGAATTCGCATTAATTACTATAAATGATTTATCAACCCCCTGCTGGAGCTAGAGACTTACTGCCTTTAGAAGTAGAGCAAAAGCGTTGGATTAACGATCGCCTGCAACATAGATTTCAAACTTGGGGCTATCAGCGAATTGTCACCTCTACTTTAGAATGGCTCGATACCCTAACCGCAGGTGGTGCAATTAAACCCTCTAAAGTGATTCAACTACGCAATAATGGTGAAAACTCTTTGGGATTGCGTCCTGAATTAACTGCCTCTATTGCCCGTGCAGCAGTAACTAGGATGGCAGGTAATACTTATCCACAACGTCTTTGCTATCGTGCCAATGTATTTCGTAACCCACCGTCAAGCCATCATGGTCGGCAGTTAGAATTTTATCAGGCTGGAGTTGAGCTACTGTTTGCTGGGGGTGTTTTAGCTGATGCTGAAATCATTTTGTTGTTAGCAGACTGTCTATATGACTTGGGCGTACCAGATTGGTCAATTTTGTTAGGAGAAGCGGGATTGACGCGATCGCTTTTGGCAGTATTTCCAGAGTCAATTCGTACCTCAGTGCGTAATTGTATTGCTAATCTCGATCGTATTGCTTTAGAAAAATTGGAATTGACAGCAGATTTGAAAGCACGAGCTTTATTGTTATTTGATTTACGAGGCAAGCCAGCAGACGTTTTAAGCAAGATTTCTACTCTGGATTTAGATGCTGCTGCCCAGAAAACAGTTAATAATCTTAAATCTTTAATTGAATTACTTGATAATAGTTGTGAGCGTCCTTTACCCCTAACGCTGGATCTCAGTTTATTGCAAACTTTTGATTACTATACAGGGATTGTCTTTAAAGCAGTTAGTTTTCAGGATCAACAGTCTTATATTTTGGCTGAAGGAGGACGTTACGATCAATTATTGGGACTATACGATCCTCAAGGTAAATCATCACCTGGGATTGGTTTTTCTCTCTATATCGAAGATTTACATTCTTGTTTATTATCCACCGAAAAATTACCCCAACAAGCTCCTGCAAGCGATTGTATAGTCATTCCCACGACTACTCAAGTAGAAGCGATCGCCCTTAAATACGCTCGTCAATTAAGAAATGAAGACGATTCTGCCAGGGTTGAAATCGATTTAGGTGAGCGATCTGAAGCAGCAATTAAGCAATATGCTAAAACCTGTCGGATCGAGCAATTAGTTTGGATTGAAGCCGATGGTACACCCAGGGTTGAAACTTTAAATTAATTACTACAATTCTAATAACTCTTGTTTCAACCGATAAATAAGCGTATTTGGTTCAACTTGCGCTAATATTTCTTGAATTAAGGTAGAAGCTCCCATTTCGCCCCAAGTGCAGCCTTGTTCCAAATATATCTGTGCCACCCGACCGATTACGTAAGTTCCATATCCAGCGATCGCTCCTTGGAGGGTGGCAGTACCCAAATACGCGGTAATTGCCCCTGTGCTATCAAATCCACTCGTCAAAACTGCCCCGCTTTTACCTACCCCTAAAAATAAGCTGCTGCCGAATTCTCCCAGTAATAATCCACCAGAACTGGCGATAATTCGCCTCAATAAGTTCCCTGCCTCATAAGTAGTGATTGGCAGACCGTATAGCTTAGACAGAGAACGAATTAAGGCTAAATCGGCTATCAGACCGCCAATTAAATCCACAATAATAATCGGATTGAAAGCGACGGCGATCGCTTTATAGCGGGCATATTTATCAATAATTTTCTGGGCTTGAGACTGACGAAGTTCAATTGTCTTATGTGCAATGTTTAACTGTGCATCCCTAGCCTTTACCAAAGCATTTAATGCCAACAGCGATTTACCCTCCTGTTGCAGAATTTGCGCCAAAGCGGACTGCAATTCTTCTATTTGAGGCTCTGGATATTCCCAAGTATTTTCTACAGTACCGTC
>Ga0181465_100435_pt1 | contig 16577 bp, 17 predicted proteins | sample InSIn3gowninarea_FD_119076 | JGI IMG/M metagenome (GOLD analysis project Ga0181465, IMG submission 119076) | Clean room microbial communities from NASA Spacecraft Assembly Facility at Jet Propulsion Laboratory, Pasadena, California, USA -... ... | reverse complement strand
TCCCAGCCGTCGACCAGCTCGGCGCGCGCTTGGCTTCGCGTGTCGGCCGCGCGCACCATGCCGTTCTGGTCATAGGCGTGGATCGCCTCGCCCGTCCTGCCGGTCGCGAGCTGGCGCGTGGCCTCCTTCTGCCACCACTCCCGCTGCCGCCTAACCTCGGTGATCTCGGCCGCCCCGTGCCGCTCGGCGATCGACCGGAACGCCGCACCCGCCTCGATCGCCTGCAACTGCTCCGGGTCGCCCACCATTACGACCTTGGCCCCGGCGTCGCGGGCATGGGAAAGCACCCGCTCCATCTGGCGCGTACCGATCATGCCCGCCTCGTCGACGACGAGCACGTCGTTCCGGCCTAGCTGCTCGCGCCCCTGCCCCCATGCGTGCTCCAGGCTCGCGATCGTGCGCGATCCGATGCCCGATCCGCCCTCCAGGTTCTCGGCCGCGATGCCGGACAGCGCCGCGCCGCGAACGGTGTAGCCCTCGCGCTCCCACGCCTCGCGCGCGACGCCAAGCATCGCCGACTTGCCCGTGCCGGCGTAGCCGACGACGCTCGCCAGCCCCTCGCGGCCGGTAATGCGGTTGAAGGCGTCGCGCTGCTCGCCCGACAGGGTGAGGCCGCGCCCCTGCGCCCCACTCAGCGCCGCGGCGCGGTGCCGGTCGGCGACGCCGTGCCGATCGCCCGCCGCCAGCTCGTCGCCCGCGCGCTCAAGCCGCGCCTCGGTCGCGATCATGTCGCGCGACGTGAACCGCTCCTGGTCGCGCCCGTCCCTGCCCAACGCGACAAGCTCGGGGCTGGCCCGTACCGCCCCCATCACCTGGTCGAACTGCTCCTTGCCGTCGCTGTGCCGGAATGCGAACGTCGCAAGGTCGCGGGTGGTGAACGTCGCCTGGGTGCGCGTGATCGCGTCCAGCGCGACATTGGGGTTGGCGATGATCTTCGCGCCGTTCTCGCGCGCGATGCGGGCGTGGTCCTCGATCCGCTCCGCCTCAAGCCCCTGCTCCGGCCTGCGCGACGCGGCCGGGCCGATCTTGTGCTGCGGCTCCAGCTCGACGCCCTGGTCGGCGTAGCTCCGGTGGTCGATCCGCGCATTGATCCCAAGCTCGGCAAGCCATTCGTTGACGTGCGCGCTCCATGCCTCGCGCCAATCCTTCAACAGCGCCCGGTCGTTCCACTCAGGCACCTTGTTGCCGAACCCATCGGGCGTCACGCCGCGCATCGACAGCATCACATGCGCGTGCGGCTTCGGACTTCCGTCCTTCGCCTTGTCCCAATGCACGTTGAGGTCCGCGACCATGCCCCGGTCGACAAACTGCTTCCGCACGAACTCCTGCGCGAGTTGGACGCCCTGCTTCTCGTTCAACTCGCGTGGGATCGAGAACTCCACCTCGCGCGCCAATTGCGCGTCGTGGCGCTTCTCCCTCGCCTCCGTCTCGTTCCACAAGGTCGTGCGGTCGGACAGGCGCTCCGGCGCGCTCTCCGGCAACATCACCTCGGAGTGAATGACGCCCGCCTTGTTCGAGAAGTTGTGATTGCGGTTGAGCCGGTCGTCGTGAAGCTCGGACGCGGAACGGTAGGCGGCTGCCGCGACGGCGCTCGCGCCCGTCTTGCGGCTGACGATCTTGGCGGAAAAGTGATAGATCGCCATCGCGAGCTGAACGCTACACTTTTTAGCGCAGAACGGCAACGTTCTATAAGCGCGCACTCACAACTCGCTACGCTCCTCGCGACTGACTTTCTGCTCCTCGTGGTTCCGGTTGTGCTTTACCCCTTCGCGGGGTGCGCTAAGGTGTTCCGGCTGGTGTTCGTGGAAGGGGCAGCCGATGCGGAAGGTGCGCGATTACGACGCGGAGCTGAAGGCGCTCGGCGACAAGGCCCGCGCGATCAAGGCGAAGCGGGTCGAACAGCTCGGCCAGCTCGTCGCCGCGACCGGGGCCGATGCGCTAGACGTGGAAACCTTGGCGGGCGCGCTGCTCGATGCCGTTGCGGCGAAGGATGCCGGCATAAAGGAGGCGTGGCGTGCGAAGGGCGCGAGCTTCTTTCAACGACGGGCGCGCAAAGGTGCTGGCGCTGTTCCAATCGACGGATCGGGCGCTCCGGCTGAACCGGGCGGCGACGCTGCGGGCGGAAGCGGCCCGGCGGCGAACGGATAACAGGGGCTGGGTGATGGAACGCCGGACCCGCACCCGTCACCTGATCGAGCTGGGCGGGCTCGTCCAGAAAGCCGGGCTGGTCGAGCTCGCGGACGACGATCGCGCCACGATCTACGGCGCGCTGCTCGATCTCGCCGGACGTGCGCGGGGCGATGGCTCCGACGACGCGCTCGCGCTGTGGCGACGTCGGGGCAAGCGGGCGTTCGACGCGGAAGATGAGACGGGAGCGAGCTGATGGCGTGGGTTCGTTATGGCATGTGGGATCGTTGGCGAGACCTCACCCGGTTTCGGCTCGCCTGCGAAATGGCGCTCGCATCCTACCGGGTTTACGTGAACGGTTTCCCGGTCACATCAACCGCACCCCTGGTCATCGCCGATCCCGCGGGCTCCAACTTCAAGTGCGACCTCGCCGACTTTACCGCCATCCTCAACAACGATCAGCAGCTTTACCGCGTGCTGTTTCCCTCCTACGTCGCGCTGATCGAGGACCTGGGTCGCGAGCTGGTCGAAACCCTGTCCACGACAAAGGGAGTTCCGCGCACCGCCTTCCCCGGTCTCGAAACCGCAGCGTCGATCGAGCAGGCCGCCGAACACTGGATCACCGGCACCGCCGTCGAAGCATGGGGCGCGGTGATCCTGAAGCTGGGTGGCCGCAGGTGGTCGGGGTTCAAGGGTGGCCGTCGCGGCGTGGTTGAAGCGGTGATCGTGCGCAACCTCTGCGCTCATGGCATCCCGGTCTATAATCAGAAGGCGCTGAACCGCCTGGCTGCCGCTTCCGCGCCGTCGCAGACGCTGCCCGCACTCGGCGACCCTATCGTGCTCGATCGCGCGGCATTCTCGCGTCACGTCGGCGCTCTCCGCGGTTTCGGCCGCGCGATGGCAGCCAGCGTGGCGAACCTGCCCGATGTACCCTGACGTGAACAGGAAAGCGATCGAGCGCCTGATTGTCGGCGTGCTGGTCGCCGGCTTCGCGATCGGCACGACCACGCACACGCTCCAGCTCGTTAACCGCGGCTGGGTGGTGTTCGCTGCCGCGCCGGTCTGGATGAACGTCTATTGGACCGCGCTGACCTTTCTCGATCCCCTCGCCGCGGTGCTGCTGATCCGCGCGCGCCGCGCCGGCCTAGCGCTCGCCCTCGCGATCATGGTGAGCGACGTGGCCGTCAACAGCCACGCCCTGCACGGCCTGGGCCTGCCCTTCGCCGTCTGGGCGCTCCAGCTTCAAACCCTGTTTTTCGGCTTCCTGCTCGGCGCGGCCGGGTTCCTGTGGGAGAAGGCTTCATGATCCATTTCGACATCGAAGCGATCCGCGCCGCCATCCGGGCGATGGACTTCACGCGCGGCACCCCTGCCGAAGTCGCGCAGTGGCGCGAAGACAACGAGGACTCGATCCATAATCACTTCATCGAGGACATCGTGTTCGCGCCCAACGAGCTGGCCCTGTTCGACATGTTCCTGGACGAGGCCGTGCCCCCCGAACTCTGTACCCAGATCACCTTGAAGCTGATGGATCATCCCGACGCCCCCGCCGGACCCTACGCGGCCATGCTGAAGGGGCTGGCCCCTGCTGTGGCCGCGGCCCGCTGATGGCGGGTTTCATCGACAAGCTCGGTTCCCACGGCCGGCACAAGGCGGCCGTCCTGGCGGTGCTCGTGTTCGTGTTCGGGCCGGGCGTGCTCGACAACTTCATGCCCCTCTTCTTCGCGGGCATCATCGCGATCGGGCTGGCCGTCACGATCGCCGTGGCCGCCTACTACTCCGGACGCCGCGGTGCCTTCGACGGCATGCTCGGCTCCGCTAAGTTCGGCGAACGCGCCGATGTGGCGAAGCTGGAAGCGTCCGGGGATCTAGTGATCGGTCGCTCGGGCAAGTCGGGCAAGCTGCTCCGCTATGACGGCCCCGCCCACCTTCTCACGATGGCCCCCACCCGCTCAGGGAAAGGGGTCGGCACGATCATCCCCAACCTGCTCCTGCTCGACCGTTCGGTGATCTGCGTCGACCCCAAGGGCGAGAACGCCCGCGTCACCGCCCGCGCCCGCGCCGCCAAGGGGCCGGTCTGGTGCCTCGATCCGTTCGGCGTCTCCGGCCGCCCCGCGGCGCGCTACAACCCGCTTGACCGGCTCGACCCCGGCGGGCTCGATCTCGCGGAAGATGCGAACACCTTGGCGGACGCACTCGTCCACGACGCGCCCGGGCAATCGGGCGACGCGCATTGGAACGAGGAAGCCAAGGCGCTCATCGCCGGGCTGATCCTCCATACGGTCGTCCACGATCCCGCCGATCGCTGCACGCTCGCGACCCTGCGCGACAAGCTGACGCTCGCCCCTGCTGCCTTCGCGGAGCTGCTCGCCGACATGGCGGACAACGCGGGCGCCGGTGGCCTGGTCGCGCGCGCCGCCAACCGTCACCTCGGCAAGTCGGACCGCGAAGCCGCGGGCGTGCTCTCGGCCGCCCAGCGCCACACGCACTTCCTGGACTCACCCCGCATCGTCGCCAGCACGGCCGCGTCCGACTTCGCGTTCGCCGATCTGAAGGACCGGCCGGGCACCGTGTTCCTGTGCCTCCCGCCCGACCGGCTCGACACCTACTCGCGATGGCTCCGCCTGCTGATCGCCCAGGCCGTCACCGACATGGCCCGCTCCTCTGCCCGCCCGGCCCGGCCGGTGCTGTTCCTCTTGGACGAGTTCGCCGCCCTGGGGCGGCTGGAGCCGGTCGAGCGCGCGATGGGGCTGATGGCGGGGTACGGGATGCAGCTCTGGCCCATCCTCCAGGACCTCCACCAGCTCCGCGCCACCTACGGCGACAAGGCCGGCACGTTCATGTCCAACGCCGGGGTGCTCCAGGCGTTCGGGGTCAACGATCACGCCACCGCCGAACTGCTGTCCAAGACGATCGGGCAGACGACGCTGTCATATTGGACCGCGGGCACCTCGGAAAAGACGGGCATCCTCCTATCCTCCGATCACTCGCGGTCCACCTCCACCCACGTCGCCGCCCGGTCGCTCATGACGCCCGACGAGATCATGCGACTACCGCCCGCCCAGCAACTCCTGCTACTCCAGGGGAAGGACCCGCTCGTGGTCGACAAGGTGCGGTATTATGACGGACGCGAGTTCGCGGGGTTAGCCGATCCTGCGTGATTTAAGCGTCGCTGGAGGGCGTCTAGCGCTACAGGCTCCTCGGGCACGTCGAATGCCCTCATTCCGTCCTCACGATGCTCCTGGCGGCCTTGGCGTGCGATTCCGCCGTTACCCTGCCCCACTCTCTTCCCGCCAAGCCCTGCGGCGCTCGCGCCGCCCTGGTGACGCCGAAGGCGGCGCGCAACGAAGGTGTATCGGCCCCATCGGGGCCGATTCCGTTATTCTCCGCGTAGTCGAGCGCGCTGGGGCCTATTATGGCATTCACTATCGGGGTTTTGGCCCCTGCGCGAACCGGCTGATCGGGTTATCCACAAGCCTGCGGTATTAAGAAGAATCTCCTATGTAATAGGAGGTTTAAGACTCTTACGGAGCGGTTTCGCCCTTTCTGCTCAATAGGTTAGCACCTGTTTCAGGGGCCAAAACCCCGTGATTCGCGGGGCCAAAACCCCGTGATTCGCAGGGGCCATTCCCCCGATAGTCGGGGCCTCGCCACTATCGGGGTTTTGGCCCCTGGCGATTAGTCGGCCGGAAAGCCCATCGGGGGGCGCGGCAACCGCTTAAACTGGAACCCTGGGTGGTCGATCGCGAGCTGGCAGCGCTCTGTGAAGTTAAGAACCTCCTCACCTTCATCGTTTCTCACCAACTCCAGCCAGTAGCCGGGGAGCCGCTGTCGCTCGACCGCGCGCCGCAGCTCCTTGGCGAAGTCGGCTAGGCGTTGTGTGCTGCCGCTCTTGTGGTGGAGCTGCTTCATCGTGAAGGCCCACCCCGCCGTCTGGTGCCCGCCATGCTTGCGCACGACGCGGTAGAGCCAGCGCTCGATCCCGCCGGTCAATTTGAAATAGGCCCGGTCGATGCCGAGCACGAGGCGGTCGGTCAGCACGCCCTCGTAAAGCCAATCGGATATGGTGAACTCGACGCCCGCGGACCGTCCAAGGTCGTCGGTCGGTGCCGAATAGCGTTCGATCCAGTGGAAGCCTTCGGGCCGCTTCTTCTTGCCCTGTCGGATGTTCGTGCGAATCAGGGTGGCGCTCAACCGCTCCAACGCCTCCACGATACGCCGGTACTCGTCTCCCCCGGTCGGCCGATCGATCCCGCGTAGCAGCTCGTAGAGCGGGACATGGAAGTGCGGCGTCGTGGGTTGCCCTGCCGCCTTCGCGGCGCGGAGCTGCGACACCGCCCATATCAGGATGTCGCAATCCCAAATGGTCGCGATGCCGATTTCGGCCGGGGCCGTGACGTTGACGGTGATGGTCGTGGTGCCGTTCTGCACCTGGTAGTCGATCGGCTCGCTGCGGCGCTGCTTGGAGAGGCTGAAGAACGGCCGCTCCATCATCTCCTGCTCGTCATGGGTCGGGATGTCGCCCGGCAATGTCACGAACAGTTCAAATTGATCGAGCAAGCCGACGGAACCGCCTTCTATCCTTCTACCCTTCTTAGTCATAAAGGTTCCAAGGTTCAGAGGTTAGCGGCGCGATCGGCCGCTTGGTACGCTCGCCGCGACCGCCTCCAGCGGCTCCAGCCCGCGGGCCTCCAACAGCCTGTTCCAAGCCTCATGCCCTAGCTTTTGTAGGCTCAAGCCCGTGTCGAGGCTAAGCTGGCGAAGCCGCTTACGGTCGCGCGGGGTGACTTGCACATTGACCGGCACAATCGCTGGCGATGCGCTGTCTCGAACGGGCTCGGCGTCGGCCATCGCTGCGGCGATCGGGGCCGCGGCCGGTTCCTCGTCCAGCTCGCCCATTACGTCGGCGAGCGCGCGGCCGGTGCGCTTACTGCTCATGTCGTATCTCCTGAATCCAGCTCCAAACCTGACGCAGCTCGTCGGCCGCTTCGCGAGCGGCATGGCCGCGCATTTCGGTGACGCCCCTCCCCTCAAGCGAGGCGTCCAGATAGACCGTCCGATCGGATAGGTGGGTCGGGCAAACCGGGACCGGGTAGCGCGACAGCGCCGCGCGCGCGGCGGTCGCGCGAGAGTCGTTCTTCGCCGCATTGACGACGAAAGCCGCGCGCCGATCGAGCCGACGAAGTATCTTCAACGTCTCCCCGACCGCCTCTAGGTCGTCCGGCGACGGCCGCACCGGGACGATCACCAGGTCCGCCACGCGCGCCGCCTCGGCCTCCGGCTCCTCGACGGCCGGGCGCGTGTCGATGAACAGCACGCCCTCGGACTTGCGCCGGAGTCGCTTGGCCGCGTCCGTCAAATTGGTGCCGTCCAAGTCGACCAGCTCGGGGCGCTCTAAGGTCGGTTCGATCTGCTCGCGCCTCGTCCACCATTTTGTCGTTGTCCGCTGCGGGTCGCGGTCGATGATAAGGCTTGGCTCCGTCTCGCCGGCGAGGACCGCGAGCTGACGGGCAAGCGTGCTTTTCCCCGCCCCGCCCTTCTGGCTGATAAGTGAGTAGATTTGCACCTTCGCCCCTTTTGACCCTCTTACCTGTGACACTATGAAGGTTCTCGGGAGTGAAGGAAAGACCCTTTGTACCTTCCCGCGCGAGCGATCGTCACGCGAAGCGCCGAGACGCCGTAGGCAGCTCGGTCAGAGCGCAGCGGAGATAGAGCGCGGTCCCGCAAGGGGCGCGCTCACCCCTGCAACTATTCCCTAGCGTTTGGGTTTCTGATATGTCGGCCCATGCCTGTCGTCCATCGCATCGGCGGCCTGCGGGTCGTGATCTGGCCCAATGATCACCGCCCGGCGCACGTCCATGTAAAGGGCGCGGAAGGGGAGGCGGTGTTCAACTTGAACTGTCCCGATGGCCCGCCCGAGCTGAGGGAGAGCTTCGGCTTCAAGCTGACGGACGTGAACAAGATTGAGGCCGCGCTGGTCGAGCTGGTGCTGGCGTTGTGCGCGGAATGGAGTGCGATACATGGCGATTACTGAGCAAGAGCTGGCGCAAGCCGAAGCGCGCATGGAAACGATCCGCGCCGCAGGTCATGCCGTGTCCGCCCGCTACGATCGCCGGCGGTCGCGGGTTGTGGTCGCGTTGAACACCGGGGTCGAGCTGACGTTTCCGACGCAGCTTGCGGAAGGGCTGGCCGATGCTTCGCCCGATAACCTCGCCGAAATCGAAATCAGCCCGGCTGGGTTGGGGCTCCACTGGCCCAAGCTCGACGCGGACCTCTACATCCCCGCGCTGCTCCAGGGCATGTTCGGCTCTAAGCAGTGGATGGCTCGTCAGCTCGGCGCGGAAGGGGGGCGGTCCCGCACGGCCGTCAAGGTCGCCGCCTCGCGCGCGAACGGCCGGAAGGGCGGTCGTCCCCGGAAGTTCGCGACGGCGTAATCCTACACTGCTGAACTTTTCGCCTGTGACACTAAGAAGGTTTCTAGGCGAGTAGGTGGTTAGGGCGAAGTTTCCGCTTTCGTTCTCGCCCGCCCTGACTCATAGAATCGTCATGCCGATCGCGCCCGAACATCGCTGGCTCTACCCGATCGACTGGCGGGAGCTGTCCAACCTGATCCGGTTTCGGCGCGCCAAGGGGCGTTGCGAGCACTGCCGTCGACCGCACGGCCGCGACGTGCTGCACCTGGGCGATGGCGTGTGGTGGGACGAGGACGCCGCGACTTGGCGCGATAAGCAGGGCAGGGAGGTTCGCTACCTGCCGACGCCGGACGAGCTGCCCGAGCTTCGACCCGGGTTCGCCGGAATCAACCCGCCCGCACCGTTGCGGATTACGCGCGTGGTCCTCGCCAGCGCGCACCTGAACCATGATCCGAGCGACAACCGGCCGCGGAACCTCGCGGCGCTTTGCCAGCGTTGCCACATGGTACACGACGCGAGCGAGCATCGCCGACGTCGATGGCTCAACGCCTTCCGGGTGCGCGCGATCGGCGACCTGTTCGCCTGACCGGGATCCCAGCGCGATCAGGGAACAATGCAATCGGTCGTGATCAAACCCGGCGTTTTTCGGAATGCCTTTGGCAGTCCTGGACCGACGGTAGGGTTGCCGTCCACCTCGTCCTTCGCGAGCTTGTGATTCAGCGCCAACAGGAATGCCAGCACGTCGTCCTTCTCTTGCAAGCCGTAGGCGGCGCGCACAGCGCGGTCGAGCTTGGCGGTCGCGGTCTTCAGGGGGTGGTCGCCAGGCAGTTCGATTGAGCGGTAAAGCGCGCGCGACGTCAGACCGTGCTCCTTGCAAAGTTTGCGTCGTAGCTTCCGAAGCGCGACGGCTGCGGCGGCGACGTCCTGCACTTGCTTGAGCGAAGGCGACTGAGGCCAAGGGAAGCTGTCGAAAACGGTGTTGGAAGTGTAGCGGAATCGTTCGGTAAGCGTGGAACAGCGGTTGGTGAACCAGAGCCAGTGCACCGTCGATTGTAGAACGCCGAAGGTGTAGTCATCGGCATGAGCGAACACTGTTAGCGCCGCGTTCGGATTTATAGACGGCGAAACGAAGTCAAAGATCGGGCGCTTCGTCACCTGTCCACACACAATATAGCGCGGCAGCGCAGCCAGCTTCGCCATCAATTCGGCACGCGGATACGACATCTGCCACCACGTTTTGAGAAAGTTGGCGTGGTGCTGATTTCCGCGCTTGCCAGTTCCTGCCAAAGTGGCGTTGCGCTCGATCTCTTCGTTGGCTGCTTTCTGACGCTCGGGAAGCACTGACGCGGCAACGCGCTTGTAAAGTTTGCCGAATTTCTGAGCGTTCAGCAGGTCTAAGCCAGAAAAGTCGATCACGTAGCGGCTAGGCTTTCCGCCATGCTCGCTCATTAAATCGTCAGATGTCATGAAGGGCTTTAAGACACTGCTGAAAGCAGGGTTGGCGCGTACTATACTTTGAGCTTCATCGGTCGGCAGTAGGAAGGCTTTGTGGCCGTGGGTCTGGCCCTGATAACAGCCGCCGCGCTTGTTCGCCGTCAGATCGATCGCCGACGTCACATCGGTGACAAAGGACAGCGATGACGGAATGCTGGCAAAGTCGTCATAGCGCCACCCTGCATCGACGTCGGTGCCCTCGTGGACGTAGAGGCGCTTCGTTCCCGTCTGTGCGCCCTTAATCCAATTGACGATCGAGACGTGAAGCGATGCCTCACCAGGCCAATACATGCTGGATACGGCTTCGGTGATCGTTCCGCCATTGCTGACGATGTAGTCGAGCCCGCCTAGGCGGCTGTAGTTCTGCCGAATTGTGTTGGTGCCGATTAGGCCTGCGCGCTGCCCAAGCTTCAAGCGGTCATGCGCAAGCCGGAACCAGTAGACGCAAAAGTCGGCGCGCCCGTCGATCTCGGGATGCGCGGCGCGTAGCCGCGCGAGATAGGCCGGACCTAACTCCTCCTGAAGCTTGTTCTTGCTCTGGTAGGGCGGGTTGCCGACGATGGCATCGGCCTCCGGCCATGCATCGAACATCGCATCACCGACGCGAATGTTGTCGTCGAGGTTATCGAGCGGCAGCGCATTCTCGCCCTCGAAGCCAAGCTCGGAAACTCCTTTCCGGTAGTCCCCTTCGTTGTCGAACAGCTCGGCAACGGCTTCGTCGTGCGCGAGCTTTTTGGCGAGCATCAGCGTCACTTTGGCAAGCTCGACACCGAACGGGTCATTGTCCAGCCCGAAGAATTGCAGCGGGCTGATGCCGCTGATGAGTTTCGCCTGTTTTTGAAATTCGGACGCGCTAACCATTTCCTTCAGGCGCAGCATGATCCGCAGGTCGAGCCGTGACAGTTCGCGGAAGGCGACATAGAGGAAGTTGCCGCTGCCGCAGGCAGGGTCGAGCACCCGGAACTTGCGCAACTGCTGTCGCAACGCGACCAGCTCGGCCATGGTCTTCGCGGCGTCGATGCGCGCCTGCCACGGTCGAACGATCGTCGGCCCGACAATCCGCTCGATGTCCGCTTCCGATGTGAAGTGCCTGCCGTGCTGGTGCTGGGTCTTCGCGCCCATGCTCTGCTCGAACAGGGTGCCGTAGATCGCCGGATTGATCTTGGTCCAAAGCTTAGACGCGGCACCGTTCTCACCGCCGATCAGGTCGAGCTCGAAGGCGTTCAGCTCGGTGTCCACCGTTTCGGAGAACAGGCCGCCGTTAAAATACGGCACGCCCGCATAGCGGCCGTGCTTGGCAGGCGTTTTGCTGTTCATCTGCCGGAACAGGCCGTTGAGCAAGTCGTGAGACGATTGCCCGGTCTCGATGCAGTCGCGGACGATGCCGGTGATCGTGCTTGCGGGTAGAAGGTCGATGTCCTCGGCAAACATCGCGATAACGAGTTGCAGCGTCAGCCGCTGGGCGTCCTCGCGCGATAGCCGGGTTGCCGGGGGTCGGCGCGTAAGTTGCTTGTAAAGCTCGGCCATCTGATAGGCCGCTTGCTTGGAAACAGCCTCGCGGTCGTTCTCGAAGATCGGAGCTTTCTCGACCGGAAACATGAAATTCAGCGCCGGATAGCGGGTATGGATTTCCTCCAATCCGACCTGGTCGACAGGCTCGTTCAGCTGCCGGTCGAAGTCGTAAATCCAGAACTGGTCGAAATTGCACAACATCACATAGCGCGGTCGGTTCGGCACGGCGTTTAGCCAATAATCGAAGGCTTGACGGTAATGGAGCTGGAGCTTTGTCCCGCGCTTCTTCATCTCGATGAGAACGCGGGGCTTCCAAAGCAAGTCGGCAAAGGCCGTGCCCTTGCTGTCGTTCTTTTTAATGCGCTGTTCGAGCGTAGCTCCAGCTTCCTTATGACCCTTATGGCCAAAGGCGATGAATAGCCGGTCGAGAAAGACCTGTGCCTCGCCCTTCTCGTCGCCCGTTATGTGGTCGCGGGCATATTGCTGAAAATCGGTAAGCGCTTCTACAACTGCCGACACGTTCTCCCCCTTGCGCTGCCGCGCGCTGATCCGTCCGAATGTCGGTCCAGAACCCTATAGCTTTGCGTCGGCAAATGGCGACGCACTCGCCTGCTGCGCACGGTGCTCACGCAATACCCTTTGTACGGTTGATCGCGACACGCGGAACAGGTTGGCGAGCTGGGCGGGCGAGCCCTGGCCGGACTCGGCCTTGGCGATGATCTCGGTGCGCTGGGGGGCGGTGAGGCTCGGCCGGCGTCCAAGGTGCCGTCCCGCCTTACGCGCGTGGGTGAGCCCGTTCATGGTGCGCTCGCGGATCATGGCGCGCTCGAACTCGGCGAACGCGCCTAGCATCTGCGTCATCAACCGTCCGGGCGCGGTGGTGGTGTCGATCGCCTCCGTCACCGACCGGAACCCCGCGCCCGCGCTGGTGATCGCCTCAAGCGTGAACAGCAGGTCGCGAAGCGAGCGCGATAGCCGGTCGAGCTTCCACACCACGAACACGTCGCCCGGCCTGAGCGCGCCGATCGCGCGCGCCAGCTCGGGGCGGTCGGCTTGGCCGCCCGATGCCTCCTCCTGGTAGATCGGATCGCACCCCGCGTCGGTCAGCGCGCGGAGCTGCGGGTCGAGGTCCTGGGAGTCGCCGCGGGACACGCGCGCATAGCCGATTTCCATGTCCGCATTCTGACACGGGTTTCTGACACTCCGCAAGCCGCGGAATAGCTGGGGTGGGGTGCTGGTGTCAAAACCGAACGGTTGTGACACCAAGCGGTAGTTCGTCTGCGATCCAGACAGCTCGGGAGCAAGCCGTGGACACCGAAGCAAGCTCGCAATAACGACATAGCATGGTTCAGTCGCACTTCCGTGTCGTCTATGACGGACCCGCCGTCGCGGATGGCGAGATGGACGTTGCGCAGCTCGCCGGGTCGCTGTTGGCGCTGGGCAAGCTGATAGAGAGCGCAGACGCGATCACGACCGGCGAGTCTGACCGAGTGCGCGTTAAGGTGCAGTCGGACCTAACGCGTGGCAGCTTTGACGTGGGTATCGCGATCAGCTTCGCCGACCACGCGTGGCAAGCAGTGACGACGTGGGCCATGACCCCGAAGGGGGCCGCCACAATCAGCGTGCTGGGTCTGCTGGGCTTTACCGGCAAAGACGGCGCAAAGGGTGTGGTGCAGGTTGTGCGATGGCTGAACGGTCGACGCGTCGCTAGCCGAACCCAGATCAGCGATGGCAACACGACGATCGTTGCCGAGGACGGCGCGACGCTCGACGTTCCCGACCCGGTAGCCCGGCTGGTGGACGAACCAGCTATCCGTCAACCGCTGGAGCGCTTCACCGAGCCGTTGCGCGAGGAAGGCGTCGAGGAAATCCGGTTCGAGGTTGGCGCAGCGGGTACGTCCGAGCGGATCAGCCAGGACGAAGCGCGAGCGTTTACCGCAGCGGCTGGGGCCGCGCCGACCTCGACCAGCCGCTATCCCGCGACGTACCAGATCAAGCGACTGTATTTCGAGCGGGGTAAGAAATGGCGGCTGTCGAATGGTTCGCAGACGATCATGGCTGCTATCGAGGATGATGTGTTCTGGCGCGGGATCGAGTCGGCCGACGTAAGCTTTTCCGCGTCCGACTATCTTTTATGCCAAGTCCGCATGGATCAATGGCTGACGCCGGCCGGGCTGAAAACCGAGTTTACCGTCGAGCGTGTCGACCAACATATCCCTGCGCCGAAACAGTCGACGTTCAACGTTTAGGACGGCTTGCTAGCCGAACGCGGGCTGGCTAGGCAGCCGATTGATTCATCGCTGTGTCACGCCTCGCCAGTGCGGCTTGTTAATAGCCAGCATAGCGGTCGCCATCCCTAGAACTCGCATAGCTGAAAGAAGAGCTGTACGTCTCAACATCGGACGGTTGTGCTACTTGAACCGTGAACTTGACGCGGCTCACGGCGGCGGTGGTATGCTGGCCAGCCTCAGACAACGTTCTATCTGTGTCCTGGTTGGCATGTACGACGGTAATCATCCCGGACGATGTTGATTCGCCTGTTGTCCGTTCGCTTCTGTGGTCGTCAACTACAGTGATCGCGACGTCAAACTCGACAGGGGATGCAGCGCCGGATTGGACCTTCGCGGATTGGTCAACCAGAGCAGGGTTGACCCTGGCGTTTGTGCCCAACGCCGCGATGCTCTTCTGCGCATCGGCAACACCGCCAACAATTTGGCGGAGCGTTTCTGCCACGAAAGTTTGGAGGTCCATGCCTGAATTACCCGGGCAACATGCCAGCTAGCGCAGGCAGGAAAGGCAGTATAACTCCCAGGTGATCAGCCGCGAGGCCCATGAAGTCACGATAGGCCTGCTTAAAGCCCGTCTTACCTTCCTGTTCCTTCATCACGGCTATTGCTTGAATGATAGCTAGGCGACGGTCCTCTTCGGCAACTCCCGTCTGAACAGCGGCGGCCAAGTTTCCAAATAGGTCACCCCCGCCAACTATGTTAGACGAGTTATCAGTGGAATGAATGTTTACGCGCGCATTCTGACCAGATAAATGTATGCTATAGTGACCACCCTTTCCGGCTTCGAAAGTGCCCTTACGCCGCACATCGATTTGAAAGTTTGCCGGTATGCCATGAAACTCGTCGAAGAACTTTGGATCGAGAACTTCAAAAGCCTCCTCAGTTCCATTTGGCAACGTGCGCCGAATCTCATCACCAGCGAATACCTGAAGTGCGGTTTCAAAGACTGACACTTGCTTGCCGCTGAAAATGCCGCGCGCAGTGGATCGAACCGTTCCGTCTGGCGCAACGACTTGAAGGTCCGAATGGGGGAAGCTGGCGAACGGGTTCATCTGGTTACCTCAAAGAACGCATTTAGGAAGGTCACGATCGGCTCCTCGCCCTCTGCCGTGCGAACCAGGACAGGCCACCTGCCACCCATTACGGCTATTTGCGTATCGGTGCTGATGTCAGGCCGCGCCGTTCCGCCTGGCCTGCTCAAGCAGGACGTCGCGGCTCGTCTCCGGCTTGAACCGATCGGCATAGTGGTCGCGTAGCGCCTGCCAGACCCGCTCTTTGGCCTTGCCCTCCGCAAGCTCCTCCTCGGCGTGCAGCTCGGCCGCGCGCGTGTTCCAGCGTTGCTTGTGATGGTAGTCGAGGTCGGCCTCGATCCCCTCGGCGACTAGGTCGTATCGCGTCGTGCTCACGGTCGCGTCCTCTTGTTCCTGTGGCTCAGATATAGGTTCTCCAAGCCGCCTCGCCTATCGTCCACGCCCGCGATCGTCGCGGCCGCGGTCCCGCTGGCGCTGTTCCCTGATCCGCTCGCGTTCCTGCTGCTGTTGCCGGACGCGCTCGGCGTGCCGCTCGCGCATGACCGCCTCATATAGCTTGGTCAGGTGTGGGTGCTCCCGCTCCACCCTGCTCTTCGCCAGCTCGTCGCCGTGGTGACGCCTGTGCCCGGTGACCGGGCCTAGATACTCCCGCAAGCGGTCGATACGCCCGGCGAGCTGATGGGAGCGCCGCTGCAACGTCCGCGCCGTCTTCTCCCACGCGCCCCGCGCTGCCTCGAACGATGGCCGCTTGAACGCGGCGAGCAACCCGCGCGGGGCAAGCGGCTGCGTGCGGGCGTGCGCCTCCCGTCTGGCCTCGTGGCGACCGTACATGCCCTGCGCCCGCGCTCCCGCGCGCCGCGCGCGTGCCTGCACGCCCGCAAGCTCGCGCCCATGCTCCGCCGTCCAGCGCTGAACGACCGCCTCACGGGTCGGCCGCTCCCGTCGTGCCGGTGCCGCCCTCTCGCTCGCGCGCCCGGCCCAGCGTATCTCGCGCCGATCGGCGAACGCCCGCGCCTGATCCTGCTCGGTCCGCTCGGGCCGGGCGTAGTCGCCCGCCATGTTCTTCGCCCGCTCGCGGCCAAGGGTGCGGACAAGCTTGCCCTGGTCGGCGAAGTCGTCGCGGCCGTAGTGGAGCTGCACCCCGTCGCGGTGCCGCGACAAGCCGACATAGGCGCTGTGCCGGTCCATGCCCGGCGTGGCGAGGACATGGGCGCGGTCGACCGTCACGCCCTGCGATTTGTGGAACGTCGCCGCGTAGCCGTGATCGACCGCGGCATAGTCCTTCACGTCGAACGCGACCTGCTTCCCGCTATCGAGCCGGACGCTCATGCGGTCGGGCGTCACCGCCTCGATCGTACCCAAGCTGCCGTTCTTCACCCCCATGCCGCGATCGTTGCGTAGGAACATCAAGCGGTCGCCGCTCGCGAACGCGCGCGCGCCCCGATCCGCGGTCACGCCCACGTCCTCGCCAAGCTCACCCGCGCCACGCAAGCGTGCGCGCGCCTCCCCGTTCAGCTCGCGGACCTCGGCGTTGGTGTGGGTGAGGATGATGCTCGTGCGCGCCGGGTCGCGTGCACGCTCCCGATCCCAGCCGTCGACCAGCTCGGCGCGCGCTTGGCTTCGCGTGTCGGCCGCGCGCACCATGCCGTTCTGGTCATAGGCGTGGATCGCCTCGCCCGTCCTGCCGGTCGCGAGCTGGCGCGTGGCCTCCT
>Ga0181465_100434_pt1 | contig 16582 bp, 13 predicted proteins | sample InSIn3gowninarea_FD_119076 | JGI IMG/M metagenome (GOLD analysis project Ga0181465, IMG submission 119076) | Clean room microbial communities from NASA Spacecraft Assembly Facility at Jet Propulsion Laboratory, Pasadena, California, USA -... ... | reverse complement strand
TTCCCTGTCTCCTCGCTTTGCTCGCCAGTAGTTCGTTGATTGGATTATTTCCATACATCCGCTCAGTAACCAGCCCCACTTATTCAGAAATGAGGCGGTGACTTCCCAGCTCCGTGGATCATAGGATGGTCCCCAAACAACAAGCGTAGGCTTCATGTCCTCATTGGCCAGCTCACAAACATCGTGGCACAACTCGTCCTCGTCGCAAAAGTCAGGATGTTCGAATGCTTGTAACAGGTTGTCTCGTAAGCGCGGCCATGGAAACGTGTCTACCCAAGGGTGATGCTCTATCGACCTCTGTAACGGAGTTGGCTGTAGGTTTGCAGGCCATGGTTGTGAAGCAGCTTGGCTTAGCTGTGGGCCTGACTTATTGAGAGGCGAGACGCCTTCCCACTTTCTATACTCATCCAGAATGCCCAGTATCTCAGCATTGTGTTGTAACGCGCTTGTTACATTGAACTTGACAAGAAGTGAGAGGTGAGAAAGTGAGGGTGCGCCTTGCAGGTAGCTCGCATATGCATGGTTGGAAAAGCGTTCCATCAGAGACTGGACGCGCGGGGAGCTGGAAGTGCATCTCCATACCACTCGCGGAAGAGGACCTGGGGAGTTGTGATTTGAGCTGGTTCCCGGGGGATCTTCATCATTGCTACTATTGATAGCTTTCGTCGAAACACTCTTTGCTGAGTCAGTTGGCTTGCTATCTGCAGAAAGCTGTCTGTCCTTTCGTCTGCCTAGTCGGTCACGTTAGCACGCATTCATGATTCATCAGAGAATCCTCATACTTACGCCGTGCCCGCTGATTGAGTCTGTTTTGCAGCTTTCTTCGCGCAACGGGATTGGTTACGCCTGTCCAGTCTTCCTTTGCATCGCGTAATTCAGGCCGTTGAGACGACCAGGCTAACTCAATGGGCAAAGGACTCGTTTCCGTCGGACTTGTTGCTGACATGCTGACCGGGGCGGATTACACTGCAAGCCTTCTTGAGCGGGTGGTGGCATATATGCCAGCAATAAGATCGGGCCTTCGTTGGTTCAACCCCACTGTGAAGTGTAACGCTCAGCCTCATTCAAGCATCTTGAAAGGACGTTGAAATCGGATAGTTCCAAGTCTCCAATCACAGTTAAGCGCTAATGCACGCTGCTGACAACGCTAACGCGGGCAAATATCTTAAAACCGTTCGCAGGTCGTATTCTTATTGGCTGGCCGTGATGCTGTAGAACTACTAGTCTGCCCGATAAACATCAACGTCTTGAACAGGACCATCAAGCTGTCGACGGCAATCAGCATTCTGGATTTCATCACAATACGTCTCCGCTGCCAAGCCTGGCCTACTCAATCTTGGCCCGCAAACGGCGGAATTACGAGCGATAAGTCCTACGACGTACGTACCCATTGTGGCTATGGCAATGTATCTCAACGAGTTTCCGTGCGCAACTTCTATGGAGACAGACTAGAGGGCTCGTACAATGGTCGTTGCTGCTGCTGTAGATCGATTGACTTCATCATTATATTGTTTTACTTGACCAGAATCACTGAAGCGCGTAGTCGCTAGTACATGCTTGAACTTACACGAGGGACGAGTTGAAGTAAATTCTTTGATTCTAAATCCGCTGTCCACTGGGGACGATCTATGCACAGATAACGCCAGGGTGAGACGTCCTTATTAGCCAGTCACCGATGCTAAGGCTCCATGCCTGATTTCAAATATCTTTCGAAACAATACAAGTGATTCACTACCCGCGAGCGCTCACTGACTCGCAAGGTAGGCAAGGAAAATCGTTAACATCACCCTCCTATACCTCCTCTACTCGCGCTTGGGCTGAGTCCGAGGGGCTTCAGACGAGCTCGGACTTCGATAAGGGTTGTTGGATCCTGTGGGAGTGGCATTGGGATCCCAATGCCTGTCTCCGTCATCCTCCTCAACGTGTGGTGCCCTAGGACGGCTTCGCGAACGTGGCGGAGGGACCATCGTCTGGTACGAATATTCCTCTACATACCCTGTGGAGATCGAGGCAGGTGAGCCTGGGGCGGTGCTACGTGACATCGACGGTGGTGGCGGAGGAGCAGATGGAGGACCAGGAGGTGGCGCGTACTGGCTATGGCTACCAGACGGGACGATTGAAAGTGGAAGCGGCGGTGGAATGTTCTGTCGAGAGCTCTCCGTGGTCATGCGCGAGCTGTATGGAGACAGCGTGGTACCACCCTTCCGCTTTCCGACAGAGCTCGCCTTGCGTAATAAGCCCCTGACTTCATCGAGATCAGGTCGACGGTCGTCCACGCTAGGCCTGCCAAGGGTGCTAACATCGTCACCGCGAGCTTCCCAAGTATCGTCGCGAATAGTGTCAAGGCCTGGCTTGCGGTTGTTTAGTGAGGTAATGGCTTGGCCTTCGCCTCCAGCCCCAACGCCTAGGTAGTCGGTGCTAGTGGATTTGCCCTTGTCATTATCGTCGCCAGGCTTGGTCAGTGGATGAAGGCGCTTGGCGTCAGCGTTCGCTTTGTACTGCTGGTATGCCGCGATAGCGTCAGCTGGTGGAACTGCGACCGACCAGGTAGGCTTATCCGCAGATCCTAGTGCTGCATCTCCACCAGCAGGACCGTTGATAGGTACCTTACGTAGAGCCACAACCAGGGCGCACATGAACTTGGATCGTCTGGATGCACGGAGAGACTCATTTGACCAGTTGGTCTTGTGTCGAATCTCAACTCGCAGCTCAAGCTTATTCATCTCAGCGATGCTGATAACCTCGATATCGATATCGGGATGGAACTCGCGGGAATTGGCAGGGTCGCGGACGAAGCTCGTCATCTCTTGTTTCAACAAGTTGATATCTTCGAATGATGTTCCGAAGTCGCAGAAGACAGAAACCTGCTCCCTCATGGCCTTGCTTCGTGTGATGTTCTCAACCCACAGGCTATTGAGGACGATATTCGGAATTTGCACAGTCTTGCCATTTGTCACACGCTTGAAAACCGTATACAGTAAAGCAATGTGCTCAACCGTAAGCTGCTCGGAAGTGATGTCGACACGGTCGCCGATATCGTACGGGTGCTTGACGAATAAGAATATGCAAGAACCGAGGACTTCCTGAGCAGTCGTGGCAAATACGAAGGACAGCGATAAGAGTGCAGTGGCCGACGTTGTCAGCGTAGTGCGGAAACCTGGGGCAAGGAAAGCGACTGAGCATGATTAGTATGGCTCACATAAGTTGGCTATGGATACTCACCGAACACGAAGATGCAGACGATCACGGCGATGGTCAAGATCAGACCGTCGAGGGCATTGATGGCCTGATCGACGTCATGCATGCTGGAGTTGATGGACTTGCGCTGCCTGGCGAAGTCGGTCACAGTGAGAATCATCTCCTCCAAACTAATGTCGCCGTTACCGTCACGATCAAGTGCAGCGAAACATTCTTCAGCCTCTTCCTGGCGACCTGGGCCCATGACTTCCACAAGATCATCCTGAGTGAGGTCGTCTTTGCCCTCAACAACAAAAGACATCCAGATTCGTCGGGCCAGAGCCTCCGCACTCTTGTTTCTCTCCAGAGCGGTCAACACTATGGAGTGGGCTGAGCTCGGGTCAAACACCTTCTTGCCGGTGATCTCTGATGCGATGGTACCGAAGACTGAGGTGATCTTATCTCCGATTCGGCCAGCATCGCGGCCAACTTCCTGAATGAGGCGGATGGGAGTGCGGCTGCCTGAGCGACCATGCTTAGCGGTTCCCTTCTTGCTTCCGAGTCCCAGATCGAGAATAGTATCCTGGATCGTGTAATCCTCTTGCGCAAATTCGTTGCAGTAAGCCGGAAACAGAGACCTGGAAGTATCGTAGAGGATGCCGAGTAGGTAGATATTGCGCTTGGATTCCTTAATCTTGTCATCAAACTGCTTGCGGTGATAGCTGATACTGATCAACTGGATAAGAACGCGCTCCGCGAGGATGATGATGGTACAGACGAGAAGAGCAAGAAGCACGGACTGCATGGTACCGGTCCAAGCTGCTGTCCTGCCGGGCTCAACGCGAACAAGGGCTGGAAACGTAGCCTGGTTTACGATCATCCAGAAAACGAAGGACAATGGCTTCTCCACGGCTCGCAGAAGAAGAGCATACTTCTTGACACCAGGGCTAACGACACCGATGAGAAACTCGAAGATGTTGGGGAGGAAGTGTGCAACGATCTTCATGACCCAGAAACTGAGCCAGATGATCTCGATCCATATCCAGAACTTCTTGTTGTTGGTACCACCAATTGTGCCGGTGATTGTGCCTGTCTGGGAGAGGATGATGGGGATGGCCAGTAAGAGAGCGATGGGAGCAACATAGATCATGTACCGCGTGACGATGCTGAAGTTGAGGATCTTGGTGTAGATCCTGCCCATACGGTTCAGGGCCGTCTTCTCCTCCCCCGCGCGTGGAGGCAATGGCGCTCCAGTTCTTGAGTCGACCTTGGCCACCCGCCTACGTCCACGTTGGAACATGCTAGTCTTCTCCTCCTTCTCATCGTTGTACGTAGGGGTAGATTGCGAGGGGCTGTGACTGACGACAGTCTGGAGCGGGATGTCGTTGCGGTTGTCCATGTTGTCGCCGATGGCGTTCAGCGGCTGGAATCCGTGATTGGATAGTCGAAAAGACCTCTGCGAGGGAGATCGCGTGTTGCCTGTCATAAAGAAGAAAGTCTAAAAGGTTGGTGTAGATCGTGGAGAACGTTGTCGTCACCGCCAGCCGCGCTAGTGGGGCAATGCTAGTGGAATGGTAATTCCCGGACCCTCCACCGAGAAGGAATGCGGTGAAGGCAGGTGAAGAATGCGTCAAGCACTTTCACTCTGTGTTTTATGTAGTCGTACAGTGGAGAGACTGCGGAGTGACAGCGGTTGAACGAAGGCCTGCCGTCAATTCCCCGTGAACGTGTATGCAAAGAAACAAGGAGACAGGGAAACGAGCGTCGAGCTCTGGGGGACACAATAGCAGCGCACACAAGGGGTGGAAGAGTGGGTAACGAAGAGCTTTCAAGGGAAGGGAGCTCTTTCTTTCAACGGGGACGCCGCGACGCCGCCCCGGATCTCGCTTCTGCAGGGGATCGTTGGTGCTGCAGCCACAGGAACTGAAACTGCGCTATATCCTGCTACAGCAAATCAAGCGCAAGCCCTGCCGTCACCGCTACCAGATTTCTCCGTGCATCCAACGCCACACCGTGAGCCTCTCATTATACCATAGTACATGTGTATCAGTTGTCACAATCGAAGAAGTGTTTGCGGTGCTGGAGAGACAATCTGCCTTTTTCCAAGATACGTTAAATCATAGACTCTCATCTATTGTGACCCATCATGCCAGTCACTTCCCGCGGATCACGATCACATCCCCTGACGTTGATCCGATCTAGCTAATTTTCCCCGGCGACACGCGTATCGATAAGCTCGATATGTTGGGATTCGTGTTTGCTGTCGAACGCTGTGGAGATTTGTTCGACGATCCGATGGTCCATCTCGATATAACATGACAGATCGTCGTCGTGACATTGACAGAACATGTTTCTACAAACGGTCTCCGCTGTCAAAAATGGTTCAGTCTTGAAACCTCGAGCCTGAGAAACACGAGGCAGCCGATAAATCTGCATGTCCACGTAAGCGGTGCGGGACCCCTGTTTAGGCCCACCCGTACCTGCAGGAGATAGGCCACACAGAGGCACACTTTAATATCAACTCAGAACTTCAGAGAATACCTTCATTAATGCATAAGAGATATCCATGCAAGCTTCTTACATCCTGTGCTACTGAAGATGCTTGTTGCTGAAGATTGACCACGAACTCCAATCTATTCTTAGGTTTACGAGCCGATCCACTGTCAGTCCTTAGCGCAATCCACTACCATGGTTCCACGGAGAACCGTTACGTTAACTCTCGTGTGGCCCACAAGCTTCAAACCGGGAATAGGTGCACTGCTACATACACAGTACAATATGACGACAAGGTTAAGATTGATAAAATGCTGTTATGTAGGTACTTATCACTGTGACTTGATGCACGGAAACTCCCTTGTTTTGATGAGCAAATTGATTGCATACATTGACGTCGAAACCCCTTCTCTCAGCTATTAATTGCATGTTGCAGAGCCGTAGAAGAGTTGCAATAATTCTCTGAAAGCTTTGGAACTTTGATTGAATTGTGTATTGGTCTTGTCCCCGACCACTGGCAAAATTCCAAAGATTACTTGCACGTTAATACTGAGAGTTGTCCTCAAAGCCACGCTAAGCTCAAAAGTACAGAGCCGCCCATGTGGACTCGTGACGACTCGTAGCTCCTGCGAAAGTAATTACATGGACGGACTCCTCACGATCATCGCTGTACTGGCTCAAACGAAGTGATACGTGACCGTTGTGGTTTCGTGGCTCGAGCGTGTCACACACGCGTTGAATGCCAAGACGCTAATATACACCCATGGAAGGGAATGAAATATGTGCGACGGGAATGCTCTTGCAACGTCGGAGAGCGCGAAGCAAAGTTACCAAAACATGTTATAAAAAAGGTATCAAGATAAGAATGTTAAGACCGAGTACAAGAATCAGCCAGGTAAAACAACGAGGCCGACATTCAACCACTACAAAACCCATCCTGGCGCGCATCGCATCCTCGCATGTCGTAGACCACTCCATCCAGAGAGTTTAAAAAGCGACACCATCATCAGCATCGAAGAACTCAGTTGCATCGCTTTTCCAGCTCTCTCGTGGTATCTTGTCCCTCAACCAAGTCAACACCGCGTCCGTTCCCTTCCTCAAGACCTGCCAATTAGGCACTCGAAATTTGTTACCTTCTACTTCGAAGCCAGTGAGGGTTCCTTGGAGGAGCCCGATCCGAGGCTCCAGGCGTTCAATGTCGTTGTTGCTGAGATTGACTATTCGTAGACCAGTCAGGGCCTCGGCGCTAACGTCGGACAGGCCGTTGTCGGAAGCCAGGAGTGTGATGAGTTCGGGAAAGGAGGAGCGAAGGATAGGAAGGCTTCCGGAAAGGCTGTTACGCGACACATCGAGAATCTGCAGAGAGGGTGCGGTAAGATGCGCCGTCAAGGGTTCAAATGACCGTATTCTGTTACCACTTAGACGAAGCTCTCGAAGCTTGGGAAGTTCAAGTGGTACAGAGAGTGCAGTCTCGACACCGTTCTTGGAGAGATCCAGCAAGGTAAGATGGCTCAAAAGCGTCAGCGTAGTTGGGATGGCCTCAAAAATATTTTGTTGCAGATGAACTTGATGGATCTGATCGGCGAAGACTTTCAAACCGCTCTCATCCAGATTGTCCAGGGCTTTATTGGATAGGTCCAACATTCCATGTCGATTGGGTTGCCACAAACTGTGCTCAATGGTCCCAGTCGCCTCATCATCAAGATCAACGTCGGCTGTAGCGGGGTCATCAGCTGGCTGCAGTCTTGAGGCTAAATCACGCTTGATGTCCTCGGTATTCATGGACAGAAACTTCCGCTCTCGAAGAGGGTTTGCTGCGATGGTGAGATGCTCCAAGCCATCCATCAAAGCAATCTTGTCATCCAGCTGTGTAATGTCGTTGCCTGTCAGATCCGCTGTGCGTAGCTGTTGTAGCGAGGCGAAGCCCTTGGGCAGTGATTTGAGCTTATTTTCGCCCACCAAGAGGGAGGTAAGACTAGTCCAGCTCGAAACATCGGGTAGTGATATCAAACGATTTGTGGACAGGTTCAGAGTGCGGATAGCCGGGAATGTGAATGCATCGCCATCCGCCAGTGATGTGAGAGAGTTGTTTGCGACATGGAGCTCATGCAGTCCTGAGTTAGACATGCCCCTGAACAGTGAGCCTTCGAGACGATTCTTCGAAGCCTGTAGTTCGAGAAGCGACTTCGAGGCGAAGATATCTTGTGGTATAGTTCGCAAGTGATTATCGGACACGTTCAGTATCCGGAGTTGAGGTAGTGAGCCAATTTCACCCGGTATAGATGACAGCTTATTCGCCTGAACCTCGAGCACCTCCAACGCACTGAGGTTGGAAAGCACCATAGAGAGATCACCTTGAAGATCGTTTTCGGCCAGCTTTAGCTCCCGCAGCGTAGGGATGCGGCAGATCACATCGAGGATTTCCATTGGGAGTTTATTTCTCGACTGGCGCAAGTCAGCAAAGGTTGAGCTATGATATCATGAAAACTCACCAAGTTCAGCTTGGAGAGCTGCGTTAGCCGTCCCAGCCCCATCGGCAGCTCTCTTAGCATATTTCCATGCAGATCAATTGTTTGTACTGCCCCAAATTGAGGCCCAGATTCGTCAGAATCAACCATGTCCTCAACATCAACGTCCGGAAACATGGCCTCGGGAAGCGTTTCCAGCTCATTATCCGCCATTATCATTACGTCCACGTCGACAATTTCACCCCAGGCGACTGTTTTATCGTTGGGGTCATACTTGTACATGGTAAGTATATCATCGGGGACCTCTTTCAGACCCATCGCGGCAATGTTCAGACGTCCATCTACCCGCGCGCCATCAATTCGCTTGCGTAGGAGCGATTTGCTTCCTTTAGCATTCTGGTTAAAAGGATCATCCAGGCCGAAATCAAAGCTTGCGATTTCAGCCGGATCAGGAACAATAGCATCCCTCGGAGGAGTGCTGGTTCGAGATGGCTCAGCTTTTGCACGGCGGGCAGCTTCTCTAGCTTTGGCAATCTGCTCTCGTAATGCATTAGAAGAGTTTCCCGCCTTTGGTGGTGACTCGTTTGGTGCTGCCCCTACATCCGACTTTCGCGACGCTTTAGCCTTTGCAATTCGTTCTCGCGAAGCTGCTGATGAGGTGGAAACTTTGCGCGTTGTGATAGGTGTCGTTTTGGCAGGAGGATTGCGCGCAGCCGAAGGTGTGACATCGTCCACGATTGCTGTGCCCGGAGGTGATATTGCTTGGCCAAAGACGCCGCTCAGTGAGGCGCGAGATTTTGGTGTACGTGCACTGATGCTCTTGCTAGTGCCTAGTGGACGTGGCTTCGGCGTGTTCTGAAGATTTTGTGCTGATGACAGCGGCTGTTTCTTGATTGTAGATGCTGGGCGTGACACCAAAGTTGTCCTAGTTGGTGTTGCTGTGGGAGTCATCACATTCGCACTGACACTCCTCTTACCAGGTACAGTCATGGACAGCCTGCCAGATGACGCGCCGAATCGCTTGGGCGTAGCTGGTATTGCTTGGGATGACCCATCACTCGTAGATGGTCTGCTGTTATTTGACATTGCAGAAGCCGGCCGGAGCGGAGGTGGCATGCTGTTATCAGCATTGAAGAAGCTGGATCTCCGCCTCCCTTTGCCTGGTGCTGGCGAAGACGGCAATTGTGACAGGCTCTCTATTGTCCTTTCGGATAACGACGGCCGAGACTTCTTCTTTTGGGCAACCCCAAGCTCCGGCTCCGGCTCATAATCATGCTCGAGTGCATAGTCTGGCTCAGGGTCTGGCTCGTGGTCACGGAACCCCGCCCTTGAGCTAGCCCTTGAGGAAGCCCTCGAAGCCGACCTGAATCCATCTAAACTCCCCAATCCATCGTCCTCTCTGCTTGCATTCGACGTCGTTGTGAAAGGTGGTGGCGCTGTTGTCTGACGAGAGGGCGGACGGGCAAAGGGCCGTTTGAAGACGGGTGCATTGTTTGCGGGAGTGGAGCTGGTGTTTCGGGATTGGCCAATGCTGGGTATCCCGCTCACTCGCCGCGTGGATGAGCCCAGGAGTGTGCGATTGGGGTTCGAGGTCGCAGATGCTGTGGTCGAAGGTGTATTAGAGCGCACCAATGATGCCCTCGAAGTCTTCTTCTGCAGTGTTGCTGCAGGCGGAGGTGGTCGAGACAAGGAAGAGACAGACGGCTTCTTGCGCAATTGTTCGGTCGATGCTGGTGTCCGCAGTGTGGATTGGCTGCCTGAGGGTCTGAGCACGGGGAGTCGAGACACTGCTGGTCTGGGTTTGCCAGACGGGCGTGGAATTGAAGATGTTGGATCCATGACGCCAGCTGTTTACTGGGGATAGGTATAGCTTGCACGTTTAACGGTCAGGGACGCAGCGCCGGCGGGCTCCAACAGCGAAACGCATATCCAACCAAAATTCGCGGCCTCCTCTTTGGGACTCGATTATTGAGGAGCCCTGAATCTGGACGCTGGGAGCACGGAGTGTCTGAGCTTGAAGATTGTTGCTCAGTCAACGACCGTTGGGGCAATGTTTCATAACCACAAGGACGCTTTAGGTCTAGCACCAGCCCGCTCGAGGGCAAGGACGACTCCGCATCGTCTCTCCACATCCAAGACGACCACAGGCCTACCATCACTACCAAAACCACGTCTCAGCGCGATACTTGCACACGCCCATTCGAGTCTTGCTGTAGTCGCATACCGTTAGCGACCTTTCTTCGCCAGACGCGCATTGACGCGCACCCCTGCAAACGCCGTTTTCGTACTTGACGCCTGCCCACCGCTCTTGCGCGTCATCTACCACTCGCGCCGCATCGTCGAGCTCTTTGACAACACCCTGCGCGTGTATCAGACTTCGACCAGACAAAGCGCACTCGGACCGCATCAGTCTCGCCCTACCTACATTCTCGACGTGTCGCGTATCGCTTGGCCAATCCCGCCTTAGGCAGAATGGACTCCCAGGCACTGTTCCACCAACCATCGCAAGACTCACTGATGCCTACCACCGAAGGCACGCGACTTGAAACGCCCAACCCTCGCCCCGGCTCGCCTCCCGAGTCCATTGCAGCCGTCAAAATGGCAAGTCTCACGTCGCCGGACTGCGCAAACTTCAATTCTCCCCCACCTCGAGCTACTTCCTCCATGACGCCTCCGCCATCTTCCCAGTTTCCTGGTGCTCGCGCCTCAGTGCGTACACCAACGCCCCCGACGCCGCAACTCACCTCCCCTCCGCCCACCAGCAAGCTGCCTAACCAGCCTTCGGCCCTGATCGAAGCGGCAGCTGCACTGTATCCCCTCGATCAGGTCAACAATGCATCAGCAGAAGAGCTCCGGTCCATGGTCAACAGTCTTTCCAATGCCTTCCGAGATATGCGACTATCTGCAGCGCACTACAAATTGCAGTACAACATGGCAGTCATGGAAAGTCAGGAGGCTGCTAGTCGTATGGCGGTCGAGCTAGCTATGGCTCAACGAGAACTCGACGTCCTTCAGCAAGCGGAAGAGAAGCGGAAGGTCACTATGATGACACCTGAACAGACCTACCAGGAGTCGGCCAGTGCAGCCAATGCCATCATGTTATCTGAACTGAATCGCCAAAACCAGCTGTTGCAGAACGAGAATGAGGAGCTGCGAGATCTATACGACCAGCAGAAGCGCCGCACTGAGCACAGGGAAGGGGAGCTCGCTAGTCTTCTGGAAGAGAACGACAGATTGAAGACCAGGATCCGGAAAAATCGTGACCATATTGCGCCGCTTCTGGAGCAGATCGAGCAGGGCTCTCCACGATCTGTCTTTGGCACCCCGCATCAGCCCACTCCAAGGCATCGAGTATCACGTGTGCCAACTTCCACTCAAGACGCTAGAGGACAAAACAACTTTGAGGCGCTTCTGCTTGCCGACAAGATGCTCAGTCAAGAGACTGCCACTGCCCCAACGACACCAACAAGGGCACATGCACCAAGGTCAAGATTTGGTCACCAGCGTGGTGCACAGTCAATGTCTTCTTTGCCTCAGACTCCAAATCGGCGTGCTCCTCAACCTCGAGCTGAGGTGCCTAGGACACCCCCAGTTTATGTATCGACTGGTGTACCTCAATCAGCGCCTCCGGCTCATTACCAGCAGAAGCCCGCGCATGGTCGCCGCCAAAGCAGCAACTCCACTATCACAGCATCCAGCGTCGATGAGGAGGAAGCTTTCACTGACAGGGAAGAAGAGGAAGTGCCTGAGTCGCAAGCCAGCCAGATGGCGACCAATCTATTACGCCGAGTACCGCCACCTAAAGGACAAATGGCAGCACCCTCAATGCAGTCTGCAAACTTGGTCCAGTCCAAGATATTCGGTCAAGTCAAGAAAGGGCATGGGTTGACACGGGCGGGTGAATCCGAGAAGCGACGGCTCCCATCTTCAGATCACCACATCAGCCCGCCAAAACGGGGACGCGTAGATCTTGGTGTAGGTCTCGGCATTGGCGGCTTGTTGCGTGATTAGTTCGTTCCTGACCACCTCGGCAGGGCGCTTTTTGAGTTACGATATCACGACTATTGGTAGGCAGAGGCTTGGTGGAGATGATTGTATGTAAGCGTTGATTTGTTTCTTTTGATACCCTTCTCGATGCCGTTGCGCTTTAGTGGCGGCTCTTCAGTGGTCATACTACAGTAACTACGCTAGCTCGTAGAATTATGGTCATGACCTTCGGGATCTTGCGAAGATTATTCCAAGTGATAGTACGGAGAGGAGTCGTATGAATTATGGCAGATGGATGAATCGTTAGTAGTTAGGATACCATACCCAATTGTACATTGGCACTTGCCACGCAATGCCATTTTCTTCATAAGTTAAGACTCGGCACTTGAGTAGTCGTCATACGAGCTGTTTGCCAGATGACTAGATTTCCGTAGGGGGAAAGTCTTCCTGAGATGACTGCCGTGGTGTTCTCTTTGCCAAGACCACGGGGTTCGGCCAAACAGTTTCTCCACACACAAGCGACCCACGCTAAGCAGCAAGTCGAAAATGAAGGAGAGAACCTCGAACTTTGAACGTCAGCCCGTACTAACCACAGGTCCGCCAACAGGTACGCTCGCCATCCTCTACATCGCAATCGCATCGGAGACTAATCGCGCATCAGACAATCTGCAGCAATGGCGATCAAGCACAACCAGCAGATTCAGAAGAACCATTTCCACAAGGACTGGTATGCGATACCCGCCTCGTCTCCAATATTGACATGCTGACTTTTGCAGGCAACGCTACGTCCGCGTGCACTTCGACCAGGTAATTCCCCTCTCACCTCGTTGAGAGTTGTGGCGCCTGTGTGCAGATGTTAACGACCGCAACAGCCTGGCAAGAAGAAGTCCAGACGCAACGCTCGTGTTGCCAAGGCCGCGAAGGTTGCTCCTCGTCCCGTCGACCTCCTCCGCCCTGTTGTCCGATGCCCGACCATCAAGTGTAGGTGGCTATGGTTACTGCTGGGTATGCGATGGCTAACGCAGTATAGACAACCGCCGTGTCAGGCCCGGCCGTGGTTTCTCTCTCGTTGAGCTGAAGGGTATGCACAATCGCAATCGCGCCGAAGCCGTAAAACACGACTAACATAAGGCAGCCGCCGGTATCCCCCGCAAGTTCGCCCGCACCATCGGTATCTCTGTCGACCCCCGCCGCCAGAACCTTTCCGAGGAGGGTCTTAAGGCCAACGTCGAGCGCCTCCAGGAGTACAGGAAGCGTCTCATTCTCTTCCCCCGCCGCAACGGCAAGACCAAGCAGGGTGACGCCTCCGCCGAGGACATCAAGGCTGCCAAGAGCGCTGAGAACGTTATCAGCAGCACCAAGGTCTCCCTTCCCATCAAGAACAAGGTCGAGTTCCAGGAGGGCAAGATCAGCGACTTCGAGCCCACCGAGAACGCTTTCAGGAAGCTCCGTGACGCTCGCTCCGAGGCCCGCCTTGTCGGTGTCCGCCAGAAGCGCGCGGCGAACAAGGCTGAGGAGGCTGAGAACAAGAAGAAATAAGCTACCCTCTGAAGTGGTAGTTTTGTTCTGTGCTATGCCTAACGACGGTTTCAAAAGTCAGGGTCACGGTTTGGCTATGGGAATTCCCAGCATGGGCGGCGTCAATGGTTAGGTCTGTCGATATGACAGCGTGTGAATGATACCTAGTTTTGCAAATGCAAGCCTGTGCCCCCTCAAACCATGCAGTGTTCGATGACACCAGATGTTACTCGAACGAGTTTCGTTGCTTGTGATGGAGGATCATTCCGTTCAACAAGCTTTGTCTATCACTACTATCATGTGGTGGGGTCGACGCTATCACAACAGCCCCACTATTATTACCCAACCTCTATACACCATTCAACCTCGCTATACTCGAACGTCCTCACGAAAGCACGTCTTTCCATTTATTGTGTTCAGATGCCTACGGTTTGTATCGAGTGAATCTTAACTTTATACCTAGTCGCGGTGGATTCGGAGGCGCATCGAATTCGACATTCACTTCAAGTTTTCTTAGCTGTTGTTATTTGCCTGTTATCTGTGGTCACGCTTGATTGCCTTTCCCAATCAGGACTTCTATACCTTTATATTCTGCCTACTCACATATTTCTCAAAAACCTCCGCTCTCTTTTAACACGATTACACTCGAGTCCAGTTTCTATACCTCTGCTGGCGTAGTACCGCAAGTGCCCGTCACTTCAACTGTTGGTCTTTCCCCTCCCATCTCCTCCCCATCCTATTATCAAGAAAAAAAGAAAGGCTCAGCTCCACAATGGTTTTAACAAACAATGAATTCGCTGGAACAGCGACTTTGGATTCGCCAGTACCAACAATTCGAATCTACAGTCCCGACCACGATTCCGCCAACTCAACCGACAGCAGCGAAATCATCTACACACCACCCGAGTCCGTCATCAACATGGCACCACCAGATAGCGAAACCCCCGTCACTCCCTCAGCCTCCAGCCCCGAGGGTCCCGTAATGATCGCAGCATTCCACGGCCCCGCTCCCCCGCCTCCAGTCACCGAAGCCAACATCTCCATCCGCGAGTACATCTACTTCCTCCCGTATCCGCTTCCGCCCGGCACCCCAGTCCCCTACTCCCACAACCTGCCGCACAAGAACCCTGTAAACCTCCCAAGCCACCAATTCGAGCCAACGTGCACCCTAGTCCTCACCAGCCCCGCCGCCACATTCGTCGACGTCCGCCTCTTCAAACCCCTGTATCCCGGCGACGTCGGCCTGCTGCCCAACCGCGGGGAGTCGCACCGGCTGGAATGGGCGTTCGCTGGCCGCAGCACGTCGGCGCCCATCGAGATCCCGGACTGGGAGAACGTGAGCCACTCGACGTGGACGCACTGGCTTGACTCGCGGTATCCCGTTGGGATGGGGAAAGCGCAACCCCCCGTCGATGAAGGCGACATGTATCCTATTAACCCCGAACTCACGCTCGAACACGGCCACGCTTTTCATCCTAGTTTCAACGCGGTGAAGAGCCATGAGGAGATGTGGCGGGATGTCCCGCTTACTTCTACTAATGACCGCGGAACGAGGATTGCCATTGTGATGAGGGTACAGGCTGATACGCATGGGGTCCGCGGCGTGGTGGTGAGGGTTGGACAGTATGTCCAGGGTGTGCTGATGCAGGGGGAGAAGTGTACGGTGGAGAGGTGGGAGTTTGATGACAGTGGGGAGGGGGTGGAGGCGATGAGGTGGAAGAGGATTGCCAGGACGGGAGATGGGTTTTTACCTTGTGCGGTGGCGTTTAGGCCGGAGATTGTGGCGGTGGGTGGGGTGGTGAAGTATGGGGATTTCGAGTGGAGGGTGGAGGAGGCGTGGGAGTGGAAGGTGGAGGATGAGGAGGATGAGGAGGCTTAGGGAAGGGGGTATGAAGATGGAGGCTTGGGTTGGATGAAGTATTATGGCGACTTTAAGTCCAAATGGACTGCGAGACATGGACGGAAAACGTCTGTAGCATGGTCATACAGTGGAGGACTCGATTCAAGCATGTGCAACAACAGTATAAACGCCTCTGCGCCCAAGCATGACGAGAAATTAGCAAACTTGAATTCAAAGTCTCAACAATCATACCCCCAACCTCCTTGCAATCCCCGTCCCAGATTCCCACCACTTGAAATCGCCCTCGCAACCTGAAAGCCCTGCGTCAACAAGCCGACCGCACTATCCACACCCGCATGTCCCGTCTGAATCGTGCCCGGCATCGGCGGATCTTCAGGTCTAGCAATAACGCCATTCATCATCTCCTCGCCCGCCTCGCCCTCAAACCGATCAAGCACCAGCCTCCTCAGCGCAACATGCCATTTATCAAACCACTGTTCTTCACTAACAGTCGTGTACGTCTTATTTCCCCGCGCATCCGTGATTGAGAAAGGCCACTCCGCACGCACAACCGCGTACCGCTTGGTCGCGAAGAACAGATACGGCCACGTGAATATCCAGAGGAAGGTCAGGTAGAAGATCCAACACACCCATGTTTTTAGCCGCCACTGGTTAATCCGATTCGCCGTGTAAACGTCAAAGTTCTTGTCCTCGACAGGAAACGTAATGGCGATGTTTCCGCGGTAATTCGTCGCGCGGATTAGGCCTTCGATGCGGTTTTTCAGATACGCGTCGTCGAAGCCTGTGACTACGCGGCGGAGGCGGAAGATCCGCAGCATACGAGGGGACGCGCAGTAGCGGTGGCACCACTCGGTTAACGTGGGCTTCTGCGTGCCGACTTCAATGTCTTGTTTCACGCCGGGGGCTCGGCACTTGGTGATGGTGCCGCGGTGCGTTTTCTCGCCATTCTCGACGGTGATGAGATCCATGGAACTGGCGTCGTGGTCGTTGAAGTTCCTGCGCAGATACCGCTGTATGTTGACCACGATGCGAAAGTCTGTCACGTGTCGCGTTTCTTTTTTATCGCCCTTCTTGATAG
>Ga0181465_100432_pt1:7500-16593 | contig 16593 bp, 12 predicted proteins | sample InSIn3gowninarea_FD_119076 | JGI IMG/M metagenome (GOLD analysis project Ga0181465, IMG submission 119076) | Clean room microbial communities from NASA Spacecraft Assembly Facility at Jet Propulsion Laboratory, Pasadena, California, USA -... ... | reverse complement strand
TCAATTTCAATTTACTTATTGCCCCTCTCAAATAAGTAACTAAAACGGTCGAGCCTGCTTGCGCATCCTTACTATTCTTCTCCGAATCATTGCCAAGATCTCCGTTTTAGATGGAAATTCGGCATTGACTCATATATAAAGGAAAGTCTTATCGCTACTGCCTTAGAACATATAACCCAGCTTCTACGCTTCCACGCTTCTACGCTTCCACTGAATCTAGCCATAAACGCTTCCACGGGCCCGAACCTTTCACTGAATCTAGCCATAAGCCATAGTCTTTAGCAGCAATAGCAGCAATAGCGAGTAGGGAGGACAGATAGGGATACGAATAATACAGAGTGGGAACGAGAGGCTGAAGCAGCAAATGTAAGCAGTAGCAAAGGAAGGCAATAGATTGGTCTAACCCGTTGGTCTAACCCGAAAGTCTAAAATGCTCATTCCTGGCACCGCACCTTTCATGCACTTTAGCATGCCTCAGCAGCCATCAGCAGCATGTTCCGCGTGATTCAACCAAGTGCCTAGCCAACCAAGTGTGCGTGCCTGTCTCTCAATATCCAAGTGCCCAGCCCTGGCAGCCAAGTGCCTAGCCAAGCGTGCCTTTAGCGTGCCGTCGCTAGTGAAGTCGCTTTACGGAGCGTAATTACATATATAATCGCCAGAAGGATATTATATATATATCTAATTTCTTCTGGCGATTTTGTCCGATCCCTTCATCCATCATATTTCACCCTCCAGCTTCCAAATCCAAACACACCGGGGCTTATGATGGTTTGCTTGAATGGAGCACAATGAGCGATAACCCAATTTTTAGGATGTGCCTTATACCTCCTAAATCCTCCTCCCCCCTTTCAAGTACTCTCTAGACGCTCTATGCCACATCTTGCCATCTAAACAAGACCTGAACAAGATAATCAGAGAGGACATTTATAGAAAGTACATCCAGGCCACTTGGATTGCACCTACTGAGGACCTCAGCCCTAAGATTGCTTTTGACTTTGGGCACTTCCTACAGCTAAGGGATGGCCTTATTGTCCGGCCCGTGTGTATGCACCAGCACTGGATGCACCGCCTCCAGATCCCCCTTGGTCAGTTCAGAGTTGGCTTGCATCGACTTCGAGTTTAAACTGATCACCACCTCCCTCGCTCGGATAGGATTTGTTAGTTGTGCCACCTGCACAAGACAGAATCGGAGAAGAACCTCATCTTTAGATGCCCCATTTACCATGAGATCGGGGGGACATTTCACTACCTTTACAGAGATTTGGATGGGTCCCTCTCCACATTCTTTCGGTACCCAGATCAAAGGTATGAAATCGCTTTCCCGTGAGGGGAAGGTTTTTGTCTATTTTTATGAGGGACTTTCTAACGAGCTCAGTGCCAATGGTTTTCCCCCCCGTCCAAATTGACACAGGAGGATCACTTCTTTCTTACCTGTTTTCCGCCCAACTCAAAGCAGCAAACGACATCTAGAGACACGAACTTCGTCAAATATCAGATTGGTAAGGCCTTGGATGGAGTTTGAACCTATGTGCTCATTTCTTCTCATGTCTCAGTCCTTCTCTTTCTTTCCTAGACTCGTTTTTGAGCTTTTATGGCTGTAGATTTTATATCAAAACCTATTGATGTGAACTTAGTTCTAGGAGCTGCTGTTACACTTCCACTTTGTATTACACAGATTGTACTCTTTTTCATCTTATTGACCTACCTTTTGTGGTCATTCGTTGGACATCATCAAATTCTCTTATCTTATCTTTCCAGCTTTTCCAAGTTCTAGAATCTCTATCCCAAAGATATACCCTGCGAAAACCCCCTTGATTTGGCAAGCCTCTTGGGAAGCAACCTTGATGAGTGTACCGAAGTAGACATCTACTCCATCACCAAATGGAGTGACAAACTCAATAAAATCCTACAACCAACCCTTCCCACTATCCACATGGACTTTCACTAGAAACCCTTGCCACTTGAAACATGGACTTGCACCATCAACCAACCCTTGCACTATCAACATGGACTGGGTTCGGACTACCCCATACAGAACAGCCATATCACTAGCTCTAAAAGGAGGAGGCAAAAGGACACAGAGTGAAAAGGCATCGTCTCTCATTTACATATCCAATTACCTACGATTGACCAGGAGAACCACATCCCGATCATACCAATTGGAACCATGCCGAATCCGATCAGACCCATTGAACCATGCCGAATGACCTGGTAAGGTAGACAACCAAGAGGACGACGTCAAGACAACCAACCACGGGGAGGGAACCCATCCTTGAGATTTGACACCTTTTACCAACTACACCTACAGCGGGATGATGATACCTACTGCGGGACGATGATAATGGATCCACCGCGATCACCCGAACACCAGCTACCTATGATTACTTAGGGACTGCTACTCACCTTCTATCACTTTGGGTAACCTTATATCACTTTGGAACTGCTACGAAGAACTGTGATAACTAGCTCCTACGAACTATTGACTTTGTGACTATGATAATAACCACTTTGGGACTGCTACCAAACTATGAGAACTAATATGACTTCTTCACTATGCTCACTATCAACTATGCTCCATACTATGCAAGGAACTAGGAACTATGACTTATGCTTATCTATACTAATCGAAGGAACTACTAAACCATGAGTGGTTGGATGGAGACTCATGCTCCAGACTTCAGGAATTAGTTATACACGTTCACTCCATCAGTTATTCTTTATCCACGTTCACTGCACCAGAGAATAAGCCAATCATCATGGTTGGAAGGAGGAGCAACTCATGCATCTATTCAGTCATTCAAGACCAAGCATGACTACTAAACCAATAACCCACCATTATGACTATTTAGATTTCTTACGCGGAGAACATCATTGCGCATGGAAGAGATTACGCAGCATGGGAGGAAGAGAAGAGATTTCTTGCATGGAGAGAGATTCATACGCGTGGCAATTACTAATCTAGCTTGGATGAAAGAGGAGGATATATTCTTTTTAGCTCGGATAAAGAGAGATTAGCATAGTCCCTTGTAGAGCTTGCTGAGAACAACTACATGTTTAGATAGTTGCTTGTCCCTGCCCCTTGAACCCTCAAACTAGGGTGGGCTAACCTCCCATCCGGTCGGGTTGGCGTCACCTTGACATACTAATTATGATAGACCATGATCACTATGATATAAACTGTTATACCATGATATTTGTTATGTCAGCTATGATAGAAGATATTTATGTCAGCAGCTATGAGAGAGGAAGATATGAGAGACATCATGAACTATCCAATGAATATCATTAAGACACATTCCAATCTATCAATGAATCAGGACCAGTGAATCAGGACCAGCAGGGCATCTATGAAAGTCAGGTATGAAAGTCAGAGTCATCACTTGGAAAGAGCTAGTCTTTTTAGGCTCCATTTCAAAGCATCAATTGGTGTTCGGTGCATCATACAATGTTCCCTCTCATTCATACGGCTAATCATGGGATCATTACATTACGTGATTTTCAACCATCATTCACTTCCCATCCATCGTCTATCAAGAGGGTGCTAAGTATAAGAAGATTTCGTGGAAAGATGTAACCTCCTATAGACTATTATTACCTTTTGCACTCACCCTTTCAACCATAATGCTGACTGCCTGTCTGCCTCTAGCTAGAGTTCAAGCAATCTATTATGTTTGACTAGGTGTAACATTCATTTGGTTGCTTGATTCTTCTATTGTTGATTGTCGCATCTTCATTCTTCTGTTGATCGTAGCATTTCAGTTGATAGTTACATGCTTAACGATGATGAGTATTTATTGGTATACTACAATGGATTCTTATTGGGATTAGCTGCATTGTTATTACATGCATCACTACTATCAGCATGACTTTAACCACTCTACAGGTATACATTTTTGGGATTTACATAAGCACGCCTGCAATAAGCCTTCACCTACAGATTCTCTATACATTAGCTTCGGGGAGATGCAGATAATATAATAATGGATCTTATCATGTTCCTGGGTTCCTGGGCGAGCTTGCTTATTCCAGGACTTCAGGCAATTCTAACAAGGCCCCCGGGCTTAAGGAATTCTTCCCTTGCTCCAGGGACGGGCTCTTAGGCTTAAGGCTAGCAGCTATAACTCCAAATAAACAGGACCAGCACCAAAAAAAGCCCCTTCTCACTTTCCAATTTACCAAGTCAAAAGTTAAGGATTAGATGGGATCGAATGAGTAATACGAAGAGCCTAAAGCAGGCTCGAGTCGGGCCTGATCTGCTAAACAAGTCGACAGGGAGTAATGCTAACTTCTACAAATGGAGACTAACCAATAGCCAACCAACTAACAGTCCCAAATCCTAGTTAGACGTATCGAAGATCCTTTCTCTTCTCCTTAGCTCATGGTACCACAACCTGACGTCACCCCTGGTTCTCTGGCCAGTCTTATCATTCTCTGGTCAAACGGTACCCAGAGCAATCAGGAAGATACCTGCAGCTAAAGCCCTCGCTGTGACTGTGGGTAGTTCAGTTTAGGTACCTCGGTTCCTCCACTTGAGTTGACTCCTGGCCGCAGACGTGCGTAGGCAAGTCAACTCCTTCACAATCTAATGCTCATGTTTACTTCAGGCCTTCTGAACTACCTCTTCCGTTTCTATCGCCTTAGGTAGTTCAGGACCAAATTCCGTCTCGTCCCAGGTCCTTGTCTCGCCCTTTTGGCTGGACTGCATGAAAAAAATCTTTAGTAAATCAAAAGACATAAATTGAGGAAAAATGAATTGATGTCAGTCTTAAGAACGGAGTCACTAACCCACTCCCTATTTTGAAGTGTTAGTTCGATATGAAGGCGGCTTAGTCTCAGTATCATTTTCCCATCTCCCCCATCCAAGCTTCTTATTGGGTTGGATAATAGGCCTCATTAATCTATGTTTGTTGCAACCAACCTATTCAATTCATATATATATATGAAAGTAGGTGGTGGGGCTTGGGCTATTTAAAGACGGAGAAGGGTAGGTGGGTAAACGTCCCATCAGCTGCTTGAAACCTTCCAGCTATGTCATCAATCGAAGTGAATGAACTTTGGATCTCTTTCTGCTTGGATCTCTTTCTGCAGCGACCCGCCCAACTACGTTCTAGTAAGTCAATGCGTCCCGCTTCCTTCCTTTTTCTATAGAAGACAATGCATTCTTCGCACTTCGATGGACATTGGACGAGATTCAATTCATTCTTTATATATGTAGTGTTAGTTGAAGGTTTCAAGAACGTAGTAGCCAAGTAGTTGACTAACGTAGGAGACCAACTATTTCGAAGTCATTTGGGCTAACGTTTGAACTAAACAAGAAACGGCTCTGCTCCTTATTTGACTTGACTGGGTTTATATGCTCAAGGCTGCTTAGGGAAATATCTAAATGAATCTTCGACCTTTAGCCTGATAACCATTCCTAAGAAGCCCTTTTCACATTCCGTGGGTCAAGGCGGGATGGGTCAGAAGTCAAGTAGACAGGCACCTATTCGAAGTCTTCTTTTTACCAGGTAGGATGAACGCAGGTTGAAAAAGAAGGGAAGAGGCACGGAGTAGCGGTCAGTCAAGGTAGACGTTACGAATAGAAACAAGGGAGCATGATTGCCGAGATAATGGGTAACTGACGAATGCCTAAAGATATATTGGATGATTCCACTCCGTGCCTCGATACATCAAAAGCAATAGGCAACTAATAAGGTGCGAAGCCGCTTGTCCGGGGCAAGGCATTGTTCAATTTATTGAGTAAAGGGAGAATCTATAGGCAACTCATAGTCTACCACTACTTTCAGGAGCAGGAACAAAGGTGGGGGAGCGGTAGAAGCTACAGGCAAAAGAGCTTTGTTACTATCTTAAACAATGAGGAGGTAAAGGACGGAACGAGCTCCCGCGGCACCTGATATTGCCATTTTGTTGCTGCTTATTACCGTGTTAGGTCTACACAATTGACTTTGACTTGGATGCACCCATTTGAGCTCTGCAAACCCATCGCGCCCACGATGGATGATATAATAAGAAATTGAATAAGAAAACAGAGTTAGAACTCATCTAAGCTCGATCACAACGCACTGATTCGAGTGAGCACTCATGATCATCTTTCTAATAGATGATCAAACTGATTAGAAAAGAGAAGAGCATGTGAGTGATCTTGCTCAAAACAACATGATGAATAAGCTTGATCACTGGTCATCCTTCAGAAACTCCCTCCCAAACCAACCTTGACCCATCTATTCTGTTCGATCATTGAAGGCTGGCTTATAACACACATCAAAGGAGGTCCCCCATTTTGAACTTTTCATTTTCACTTTTCAAACAAAAAACATTGATCTAAGTTTTACCATCTAAGTCTACCCTTTTTAAGCTAGCTTTTACAGAAGAGTTCGGGTTGGGTCAAAATGTTTGTTTTATAGAGCTTTTCTAATTCTGGTAAATAAATCTTCATCTCTCAAAATGTGTTATGATTCAAGTGTGTTCGATCAATTTCAAATACCAAATAAGATAAAGAGCATCGGTTTGATGTGTTGATTGAACAAAATAAGGTTGCTCCGGGTTGGAGCTAAAAGTGAAACTTCTCCGTTATCCCCGGAAGTCAAGGGCCCCTAACGGAAGAGCCCTAACGGAGGAGATAGACACGTATGTTAGATGAGAGAAAATCACATCTAACATCCAACAGGCGCAATTAGATACCCGTTAGGAAGATCTCTAAAAGAGATCCCAGTGAGCGAAACTGACCTGAGACCAATTAAGATCGGAGAAAGAAAAACATATGTCCGATGATGCTTCTCAAACCTTAAAGTCTAAAGGAACCTCCATCTTGTCCCAAGGTGGCCACGAAACTAGTAAACACACCGAATAAAACCTAGCGCCGTGAACTTTGGGACCTGCGCCAGACAGAGAGATCATCTCACCTCATCTCTAATCCCAAATCCCCTATTTGACCACTCCGTGCCTGGCATTTCTAAAAAGAGAAGAGATAATGTTTCCACATTCTGTTTTGCGGGGTAGCTTTCTTTGCCCTTACAGTATAAGTTGTCCAACTGAAAAGCTGTTCCCACGACTGACTTGACTGGTGGTAACTGTCCAACAGAAAGTCATCCTGCAGGCTAAAGCAGTCCCTTCAAATCAGGGTCTGTATCTGGGACCTTAAGGTAAACCCCTTCCTTCCAATGCTCTAAGTTCAAGTCTGTGAGTCAGTGGTGGTAAACAGGAAAGGTGGTAGCATGATGGCACTAAAATCTCATAGAGTAGGCATCTAATGGTGATACAACCTTTTGACCCTCTGCCTATTATCTCTGCCTTGGGACCTTCCTTTCATTCTGACTTGGGAACGCCCCGTCCACCTCTTGGGAACTGACACTCAGCCCTCCTTTGGGTTCTTCCTTGGGACCTTTGGGAAACCCATGCCTCAGACCTAATACCTATGAACCAACCTTTACTACACCTTCCCTATGACAGCCGCAGTTCGCCATCCGCAGTCAGTTCGCCATAGGAAGTTCGCAGACAGAAACCGAGTTTGTGAGTGAGGTGGATGGTGCTTAACTTATCGTGTTTGGATATGCACGTATATAATGCTCTATCATTTGCTTGTGCTGTTAGTGGATTATGGATTGACGTGTGCAGCGGCTTAAGTGAATGGCTTGGATTATGTTAGTGGCGTATGTTCACACCCAGCACGGGACAGTACGACACACACTATGGCACTTGCAATCCAGGAAAATCTGTTACATACATTCCATCCATTCTCAGTTACATTCAGTCAAACTATAGCTCTACTCTATACTCTCCATCATCATACCTCAGCTTTTGAACTATCCTTATACGATATAGGTAAGCTTTATATAAACTGAATGGGAATAAAGCTTTATTACTCTGTTACACTAGTAATTCAGTTGTATTCAATCATTACGGTAATGGTCTAGTTCGTAATAAGCTAGTAATCACAACAAACGGTCATAGCTCTGTACATAACACTGTTACTACTAGTAATCAATACATGCTTGTTGTTTATGGAGTAATCACCATATTTCATGATCTCTTGGATTTGCATATCAAGTAAGCTTATGAGTCACTATACTAGTATGATTACCATTATAGGAATCAATGACTCGTACTATGATTGGTTTTATATCTTATGTATAACTCTGCTTATTCCCCGGGATATGATAGGGATTAGTTCTAGTATCTATCTAACTTAATACGTAAGTAAGAGCAAGTAAATGCATATCGTAATCACATATGACTAATCATGCTTACTAGATTAGCTGTAATTACTGAATACTTATGGTGGTATCTAGTATTACACATGGGCTTGTTCCTAGTAAAGTAATCAACATGACTGCTTTCATTCATAGAACTTGCTCTTATTATCTCTGTAATCACTAAGCTGTACAGAGCATATCTATCATATCCTTTCACACATATGGATAGAGTCTAATCACCATTACTTTACTGTAACTAGTATAGAAAGAGAAAGCATATCAGTAATAAAGGTAACATAATAGCGTATCTTCCATAATACAGGTGATTGAATACTTACATGATGTGATACTCATACAAAGCTAGCTTACTCGTTGTAACATATAAAACCTGTACAAGTATTATGAAGCTATCATAAGCAATGGTACTTAAGCCTGTTGTATAATCTCTACTAGTACTCAATCTAATCACAGTAATAAAACCATCTCTATTCAATAAGAGTAATACAGATAGAGCATGTTTACAGATCAGTACAAAGGTTATATGTCACATATATGGGAAAGTATGTAAGCTTTGAACCATTGATTACACCCTAGTAAGCTGTGTTCTTCCCCTAATGATTAGCTTATAGTCATGGTTAGTAAGCTCTTACTAGAATGATGCTTACTTGTTATGATATAAGCTCTACTGGTAGGTTGTATATGACTAATAAGGTAAACACGTTCGTCATTATATCACTACTACTGATTCCATTGGTTCAACTAGAGCTCTTTGTTATAGTAATTCAATCGAGTTGATTAGGTAATCTACGTAATAGAATAACATCATATTAGCTTAAGCTCAATATGGAGAGTCTATTAGGTCAACATCTATGATCTAAGTGGAAACCATTGCTGTGATACG
>Ga0181465_100276_pt2 | contig 16597 bp, 15 predicted proteins | sample InSIn3gowninarea_FD_119076 | JGI IMG/M metagenome (GOLD analysis project Ga0181465, IMG submission 119076) | Clean room microbial communities from NASA Spacecraft Assembly Facility at Jet Propulsion Laboratory, Pasadena, California, USA -... ... | reverse complement strand
AAACTAAATACCCCCGAAGTAATCGGGATGTTTAATCTCTTTTCTGATCTTATAGCTTTTCATCTCAATGCTATTGAACAATTAGAAATAAGCGAAAAAAATCTTTTAAAAGAAAGAGAGGAAAAAACAGTTGCCTTAGAACAAAAAAATACAGAATTACAAAAGATAAATTCCGAACTTGAATCTTTTGCCTATATAGCAAGTCACGATCTACAGGAACCTTTAAGAAAAATAGAAACTTTTTCAAACTTAATACTGAATAAAGATTATCATACATTATCTGACAGTGGAAAAAACTATTTTGACCGTCTAAGTAAGTCAGTAGTACGAATGCAAACGTTAATAAGAGACCTGATAATGTATACGCAGATAAAAGTAAATCAACAGGTTTTTGAAGAAACGGCACTTAATAAAATTGTGGAAGACGTAAAGGAAGATTATATTGAAGAAATCAATCAAAAGCAGGGTGAAATTAAAGTCGCAGATCTTGGCACTGCATATATAATTCCATTTCAATTTAACCAGCTTTTTCAAAATCTTATCGGAAATTCTATTAAGTTTTCCAGGCCTGATGTAAAGCCTTTTATACATATTTCAAGTGTACGTGAAAGCGGTAACAAACTCATAAGTAAAAAATTGAAACCTGAAAAGCAGTATTGCCACATTACTATTACAGATAACGGCATTGGTTTCGATTCTGCATATAACGAAAAAATATTTGAAGTTTTTCAGAGGCTAAATGGAAAAGAGGAATACTCCGGAACAGGTATTGGGCTTTCTATAGTAAAGAAAATTGTAGATAATCATCATGGTGTTATAATTGCACACGGTGAATTAAATCAGGGAGCCACATTCGACATTTATATACCGCAGCGTTAGTCGTAATTCTTTTATAAATTTTAACTCTGTTCGATCATCTATTCCTAAAACTTGTTTTCGCCTGCCTATGTTTACTCTCCCAATAAACATATGAAGTTTTATCGCTTACCTCGTCATCAACGCTAAGCTTATACTCTGTTGAGGGAATCGGGAGTGAAAAGAATAATTGTAAAGTATCAGCAGCAAAAAACACATAGTTAGGTATAACGTGGAGTCAGTTACATACGATTGGCTATATGTCTTATATGGAAAATATTTATAACCTTCATTACGATGAATTTTCAACTGTTTTGTTGGAAAAGATACTTGCCATTTAGTCTTTCAAAAGCTTTTAAAGTTTCCATGTTTCTTTGGGTTGAAATTTGTCGCTTTTCCATTTAAACCTTCCTGCAAACCACTAATCAAGAAAATCAGATATACGGAAATTGAAGGTTGAGTTTTTACTATAGTTGACTATATTTACTTAGTAGCCAATACGTAAATTTGTGCTGCATTCATCTTATCTCTTCTTATAAATATTTACAATTTTAAGTGTAAAAACATGGGCGACACAACTAAAATGGCAGGACAGCCTCTGAGCCGCGTAGATGGTAAGCTAAAGGTAACAGGTGCTGCTACATACGCGGCTGACCACGTAATTCCTCACTTAGCTTTTGGTGTGCTTGCATCAAGCACTATTGCTCGCGGACGTATCAAAAGCATTGATACCTCTGCTGCCGAAAAGTCGCCGGGTGTGATTGCCGTTATTACTCATTTGAATGCACCAAAGCCTCCGGGCTATCACGAAGGAAAAGAAAGTAGCGACCCAAGAACAGACGGCAGAGAATTACGGGTGTTCTATAACAATGTCATTCTATATAACGGTCAACCGGTAGCATTAGCTATTGCAGATACGTTTGAACGTGCACGTTATGCAGCCTCGCTGGTAAAAGTGCAATATATAAAAGAGCCGCATCAAACTAATATAGAGGCAAATCTTGATCATGCTGTTGTTCCAAAAGAAGAACCTAATTACAGTCGCGGTAGTGAAAGCGCCTTCGATAGTTCAGCCTATAAATTGGAACAGGAATACCGTACGCAACTGCAAGTGCACAATCCTATGGAACCACATGGTGCTATCGCAGTTTGGGAAGGGAATGACAAAATAACGGTTTATAATAAAACACAATCTTCACCTATTGCCCAGGCAGATATTGCAAAAGCATGGAAGCTGCAAAAAGAAAATGTACATATCATCTCCCATTTTGTAGGTGGGGCCTTCGGATCTGCATCGCGTATTTGGCCTCATGAAATGGCAGCTACTATTGGAGCAAAAAAAATTGGCAGACCGCTTAAGGTAATATTCAGCCGTGACCAGTTATTTAACATGGTAGGCTATCGCCCGGTATCAATTCAAAAAATAAAGTTAGGTGCAGATAAAGACGGAAAGCTTACCGCTATTCATCATGAAGCCTACGGCAATACTTCTAGCTATGAGGAGTTTACAGCTAATATGACAAGCCTTAGCCAGGCATTGTATAGCTGTGATAATGTAAGCACGAAATATCGCCTCGTTCCCTTAGATGTAAGCACACCCTGCTGGACCCGTGCACCAGGTGAAGCCCCAGGTTCCTTTGCCTTAGAATCCGCTTTGGACGAATTAGCCTACACTTTGAAAATGGATCCGCTGGAGTTACGCAAAAGAAATTATGCGACGCTAAATCCAGACACAAAACAGCCTTGGAGCACGAAGTTTTTGAATGAATGTTACGAGCGGGGGGCTACACAATTCGCCTGGAATAAGCGCAATGCTGAACCGCGCTCGATGAGCAAAGGCGATTGGCTGATAGGTATGGGCATGAGTTCGGGTATTTACTGGGCTGGTCGCGCATAAACTTTCCTTCCTCAGCAAGAGCAGTGTTGAATAGTGATGGCACTTTGCTGGTACAGAGTGCTACCGCAGATGTCGGTGTAGGCACTGCCACTATTATGAGCCAGATTGCTGCAGACGCTACCGGCATTCCCATTGAAAAAATAAAATTTGAGTTGGGTGACTCTCGCTTTCCACCTGCAGTGGGTCAGTTTGGCTCCCTTACTACCGCCTCCGTTGGCTCGGCGGTAAATGATGTATGTGTGGCGGTAAGGGAAAAAGTAATTGAGTATTTGAAAAAGAACGAGCCTTCACTGCAGCAAACACCTGTGGCTGACTTTGTATTTGAGGAAGGAAAGTTTACAACAAAAGATGGTAAAATAAATATTTCTTATTCAGATGTTCTGCGCCATCAAAACCTGCCTAACATTGATATAACGATAGAATCAAAAGGTGACGAGGCGGCAAACAAGTATAGCAGCTATTCTTACAATTCCACTTTCGTAGAAGTAGGTGTTCATGCACTTACAAAGCAGTTGAAAGTAAACAGGGTTGTATCTACAATTGACGCCGGTAAAATCATGAATATGAAAACAGCCCGTAACCAGGTGTATGGTTCGGTTACCTGGGGCATTGGTATGGCCATTATGGAAGAGTCAGTGATAGATCACCGCTACGGCCGCTGGATAATTAAAGACTTAGCTGATTATCATGTACCTGTACATGCAGACATTCCAAAGATTGAAGTTAATTTTATCAATAAATCTGATGATATCCTTACCCCAATCGGTGCAAAAGGTTTGGGTGAAATAGGAATAGTCGGCGTTCCCGCTGCGATAGCCAATGCAGTATATCACGCTACGGGAAAGAGAATAAGAGAATTACCGATAACAGCGGATAAGTTGACCTAAAAACTGCCTATGCTTTAATAGAAGCAACAGCAGTACGTCCACCAGAACCGTTACTGACTTTGGATAAAGCTTCAAAAAATCAAAGAAATGGATGTAGTGTTGTGTAGACCATAATTATCAATATCAGGCAGCACCACCAAAACTTATTTACCAACAAATTAAGAATGAGTGTTCTCTGTTCCCTTACATCCCTTCTTCTAATTACTAATAAAGTTTTAAAACAGTTTCAATCTTTTCTTTACAAATGCATTACTCCTTTTAGCATGAGTAACACCTATTATAAAAATGTTTTCATCAGAAACAAGATAAAATATCTTATAAGGGAAAGCGTCAATTCTACATCTTCTGACAGGGTCTTTAATGTAAGAATGTATGAAAGGTTTATCGTGAATGGTGCCAACTGAACTTAAAAAGTTATTATAAAAACGTTTTCCTAATCCCCCTACTTTATTCTCATAATAATCAACTGCTTCATCTACATCGACAAATACTATTGGCTTTATTATTAACTTAAAAACCATACTTGTTACTGAAATAGCTTTTGAATTCTTCAAGGCTCACTCCTTCACTTAAATTTGCTTGATGCATCTGCAACCGTTCTTCAGCAAAAACAACGTCCTCATCAGTAATAGGCATTAATTCAGCCTCCACTTTGCTCCATAATTCTTCGGCTAATTGCACTTGTTCCTTTTGTGGTAATTTGAAAATCTTTGCCTTATTTAAATTCTTTTCCTTGATTTCAATAGATGGGGAAGTATAATCTTTAGAAACGATTTCCGGAAAATAAACTACTGACAATACGGTAGTTTCCTTTGTAAAATAAATCTTATCAGTATCTTCCACCTTTAAGCTATCGAACTTCTCACGAAGCACTTTTAGACTTTCAGGCATTATATTATCAACTAAAAAATTCTTATGCCCACTTTTCATTTTCTTTTCTAACTGCTCCTGTGTAGCGGTAAAATATCCGCTGACAAAAAGACTACCCTTTTTGTTTACACCTAAAAGATAAGGCTCTACTTTTCTTACAGTTTCAACGTCCTTTGCTATATAAGTAAATTCTACTATTTTTTTTTGAGTAATCGCCTTAGTAATTTTTTCAACAATTTCCTGTCTGTGTTTAGCAATCATTTTAATTATATTAATACCTAAAATTACAACGGACAGCCTATACTTTTCTTCTAAAAGTTGTTTCCACTCGAATAACCTTTTTTTAAATAAATTCCAAATTGAAGTGGATTTTATTAAATCAGATGATATCCTTACGCCTATTAGTGCAAAAGGTTTAGGTGAAATCGGAATAGTGGGCGTTGCTGCAGCGATAGCAAATGCAGTATATGATGCTACCGGAAAGAGAATAAGAGAATTACCGATAACAGCCGATAAGTTAGTTTGAGAAACTGTTGTTGATTCCAATAATAATGTCTTAACACAAAATAATCACGATAAGTATTGCTAAAAGCATAATGGCAATTACTACTCTACTTTCTCCATAATTGTTACATTAAAATTGTTTATTTTTTTATACTTATTTGAAGTACAGATATTTGCATGTAAAGGATACCTGCCAAGGGATAGATAAATGAAGCTAATAAGTGATATTGTAAATGACCTAGTAGACGTTAATAAACCATTGACTTCACCTTTACTTAAAACAAAAGTTTTAGCAGCTCGGATTAAAAATGATGAATTATTAGATTGGGTAAATAATGAATTAAATGGTTATGAAAGCAGTGCGGCAGTTCCCGAATATAGAATCTGTTCCGGTGATGTAATAGGGAATTTTATCGTCGGAAACCGTCAAGTTAGTAACATGGCTTTACCTACATCTTCACTGCCGAAGGATGTTGAAGAAGCTTTTATTTCAATGAATTTTACTGAAAGTGTAGAAGCCTTAGAAGCTCTAAAGGAACAAATCAAATCCGGGAAATCAGGAAAGGTTGAAACAGCATTTAGTGCTGAAAAAATTGCTTATTTACAATTTAATCTAAATAAAGATGGAAATCCAAACCTACAAATTTTAAGTGCAAAAAAGTGGACAGCATCTAATAATATTATAGTGATATTGGCAATAATTAGATCAAAGCTTTTAGATTTTATGTTAAAAATTGAAGAAGAGTTTGGACACATTTCCGAAATAAAGGAGCTTCAAAACGAAAACAAAACAATTACCTCAATCATGAATCACACAATTATAAATACCGGTAATGCTAACGTAGTAAATACAGGAAATAAAGCAACAGTAAAAGCGACTATTAACATAACAAAAGGTAGTCAAGAAGATTTAAAAAAGGCACTAGAAGATTATAAAGTAAGAGAAGATGATATAAATGAATTGCTTGAAGTTATTGATACAGAAATACCAAATCTAGAAAAAGGGACTTTTGGTTATAGAGTAAACCTCTGGATAGGTAAGATGATAAACAAAGCTCTTGATGGTAGTTGGCAAGTAGCAATTGGTGCCGCAGGTAGCTTCCTTGCTGATGTTGTACAGTCTTATTATGGCATCAAGTGAATAGAATTTAATCTTCAAAATGAAGTATTGCAAGCTAATATTTCCCTTCCGCCTAATAAAATCCCTTCCCCCATATTTGACATTTTCTGTCTAAAGCTTTGACCTTAAATATTTTCAACACCTCCTGATGATGATTTCTTAAATCTTTTATTATTAGAAAGTGTAATCAATTTCAACACTGCAAAGACGTAAAAAATGTTGATGTAATAGTTTCTATTGCTGCTTTAGTTACTTTTATTTTATAAACATCCGCCATATATGAAACTCTTCTTAATCATTTTCCTCAGTATAACAAGCATTATCTCACACGCGCAGTTGACTTCTGCTAAAAACTTATATGAATTTAATAACAATAGTACGCCGGCATGGAGCAGCTTTGAAAATATCACTGCCGAAAAAGGTAAGGGGGGCATGGAAAATAACGGAGCAAAAGGACATCCATCTAATGGCATAGAACCTGGCGAAACAAAAGTGCTATTGAAAGTAAAAGGGTCAGGAATTGTTAATCGTATCTGGGCTACTATTAATGACCGTTCACCTGAAATGTTACGGTCACTTAAATTTGAAATGTTTTGGGATGGTGAAAAGAAAGCTGCAGTTTCAGTTCCGTTTGGTGATTTTTTTGGAATAGGGCTTGGACAGACTGCCACCTATCATAATGCCTTTTTTGCAAATCCTGAAGGAAGATCATTCCTGTGTTTTATTCCCATGCCTTTTAAAACCGGCGCTAAAATTCAAATCACTAATGAGTCAGGTAAAAGGCTTTCCCATCTTTTCTTTGATATTAATTTTGAAAAGGTAAATGAATGGAAGAATGATTATTTATACTTTCACTCGTATTGGAGCCGTGATACAGCAACAACGCTGGCCAAAGATTTTGAAGTATTACCAGCCATAAGCGGAAAGGGAAGATTCCTGGGAATGAATGTAGGCGTGATTGCTAATCCGATATACAAAAACTTCTGGTGGGGTGAAGGAGAAGTAAAAATATATTTAGATGGGGACAAACAATTTCCAAGCCTGGTAGGAACGGGGACAGAAGATTATATTGGAACAGGGTGGGGACAGGGAGAATTTTACAATGATTACTCCGGTTGTTTAATAGCTAACAAAAATAATACAGATTGGGCTTTTTACAGGTATCATGTTCCGGATCCTATCTTTTTTAAGAAAGACTTAATGGTGAGCCTGCAGCAGATGGGAGGCAACAGAAAAGACTCTGTTATTGCCTTGCAAAAAAGAGGAGTTCCTATGCTTCCTGTGGGTATTGATGATCAAAAGACAATCCATCCTTTGTATGAGAAAGGTAAAGTTCCAAAATTAGATGCTCCCGGACTGCCCGATGGTTTTTCTAACTTTTATCGAAGTGATGACGTTTCTGCTACTGCATACTTTTATCTTGATAAACCAACCAGTGCTTTGCCTGCTTTACAACCACTCGGGATTCGTTTATTTAAATCGAAGAAATAGTAAATAAAAGTTTCCGTTTTTTAATTATCAACTTGAGCTAATTAATAATATTTGCAGGTTTATTTTATTTGCAGATCAAAAAGATGAACAACACAAATCATCGCTACTTTATTATTTATAAGCCAAGGAACATGGTTTCGCAATTTATCAGTTCTCATAAAGTTAGATTGTTAGGTGATCTTAATTATACTTTCCCGGAAGGCACACATGCTGTTGGTAGGTTAGATAATAACTCTGAGGGTTTACTGTTGTTGACAACTAATAAAAAAGTTACACGGCTATTGTTTGAAAGTGATGTTCCACACAAAAGAAGTTATTTGGTTCAAGTGAGAAAGGTAGTAACTGACGAAACTATAAAGCAATTAAGAACAGGTGTAAGCATTCGTGTAAAGGGTGGGGGAGATTATATAACTGCTCCATGCGAAGCATCAATTGTTAAAGATCCGGCTATCTTCCTGCCCGTGGGTGATAAGGTAACATTTAATTATACGTGCAGCTGGATAATGATCACCCTTACAGAAGGAAAATACCGGCAAATTCGTAAAATGGTTGCAGCGGTAAAGCATCAATGTAAAAGATTAATTCGCGTATCTATAGAAGACATGACTTTGCAGGATTTACAACCAGGAGAAGTAAAGGAGGTAAATGAAAATGATTTTTTTAATAAGTTAAAGATCGTGGATGATTTAGCAGCAGAAAATTCTCTTTCGTGTAATTCTGCCTCGGAAGTCATCCTTGGTTAGCAGAAGTTGGAATTAATTTAGAAACATTTCCTGCCAAATAATTTTCTTTTAAATATTTATTCCCGTAAACTTACAAATCATTTGAGTTCTCTTCTTCTTTCACATGTTTGTAATGGCTTTCATTAAACAAAGTTTTATAACGCAGATATACCATTGTGGCTGAAACAGATATTTCTATATTGTTAATCAAAAAAAGCAGATGTTGTCCCTGTCTGCTGGTAACAACATGTTTTTCTACCATTCCAAATTTTTCCTCAAGACCTTCTTTGATTGCATCTATATCTTCATTGTAAAACCTTCTGATACATTTGGCCGGATTACTCTTTCCAAGAGTTTCTATAACACCAGCAAAGTCAGTATGGTTTGTCACCAGGGGATAAAGAGGGCTTTCTCTTAAAACATAACTTTCCTTCAACAAAGTATTACCAGCAGGAATAAGAAGCTCGCGCTCTGTTAGAAAGCAATAAAATTTTTCTTCATCTACGCCTGGTTCTTCATCCCACGAGGCAAAACGAAAAGAATTCTCATCTTCGGCAATTATATAATATAGTTCAGAGTTTAAAAAATCAGGCTTTAAAGTATGAAGATTCATATTTATTTCTAACTGATCTATATTGAAGCTCATAGAATGTAAATTATAAGTAAAAATACAGGTTAAATTAAAAATAGCGTGTTGTTAGTTTTTCTAATAATTATTCAAAAAACAGAATCCTTATTATAAAAAAGCTCTTATAGCTTCTGCTCAAAATCTTGTCAATCACTTTGTTATTAGAATACATTCACTTCTCTTTCAAGAATAATTCCAAATTTTGCCTCTATACTATGCATTATTTCAGTTGATAAATTATAAATATCAATGCCGTTGGCATTACCATAATTAACCAAAACCAAAGCCTGTCTAGGATGACAGCCCGCATCTCCTTTTCTGTAGCCTTTCCATCCTGCATGTTCTATCAGCCACCCGGCGGCTACTTTTACCGTGTGGTCTTTTGCAGGATAACCCACAATGCCTGGAAATTCTTTTTGAAGACTTGTAAATTGTTCTTCTGGTATCGTTGGATTTTTAAAAAAACTTCCTGCATTGCCTGTTACCTTTGGGTCAGGCAACTTGCTTTGCCTGATATGTATAACTGCCTGTGAAACGGCTGCAAGTGTTAACTCACGCACGCCCATTTTATCAAGCTCCTGCTGAATCGCTCCATAACTTGTATTAAAAACAGGGCTTTTATTTAATTTATAAGTAACGCTCGTGATTACAAATTTACCTTTATACTTTCTTTTAAAAACGCTCTCGCGATAACCAAATTCGCAATCTTTTGTCGAAAAAGTTTGCAGCTTTTTCTCTTCTATATTATACGCTTCCAACTCGTAGAAAACATCTTTTATCTCTACACCGTACGCTCCAATGTTTTGCATCGGGCTTGCTCCTATACTTCCAGGTATTAAGCTCAGATTTTCAACTCCGGCAAAATTGTTTTTGATACAATACATAACAAACTGATGCCAATTTTCTCCTGCTGCTGCCCGAACATAAATGTGTTGTAAGTCTTCATTTACCACTTCAATTCCACGCATCTCATTTATTGCCACAAGTCCTTTATAATCTTGTGTAAGCAAAATATTACTGCCGCCCCCCAATACAAGCGTTGTTACTTCCTTATTTGAAGAATCAAAATGATACAGCTCATCAAGTTCGATTAAAGAAGTAAATTTTGAAAAATATCTTGCTCTTACATCTATGCTAAACGTATTATAGTTCTTTAATGAGATGTTTTCCTGAATTTGCATAAATTAGGTCTTAAAATATCAAAACATGTCTATAACTGCTGTAGTACTTGGCGCAACCGGACTTATAGGTGAACAATTGGTACAACAATTATTAGCTGATCCTGCTTTTTCAAAAGTAAGGATACTTGTAAGAAGGCAGGTAAAATTATCTCATCCTAAACTTGAAATGCAAATAGTAAATTTTGATAATTTGGTGGAATACCGCAGTAAGCTTGGGCAAGGCGATTGTATTTTTTGTTGTATCGGCACCACACAAAAAAAGGTAAAGGGCGATAAAAACAAGTACCGAAAGATCGATGTTGATATTCCGGTTAATGCTGCGAAAATGGGAAAAGATGCAGGTTTTACCGGTTACTTACTCGTTTCTGCAGTTGGTGCAAATTCACATGCCGCCAATTTTTATCTAAGGTTAAAAGGAGAGGTCGAAAGGGAAATAGCAGACTTGAATTTTGTTAGCTTTCATGCTTTTCGTCCGAGCATTTTGTTAGGTGAGAGAAAGGAATTCAGATTGGGTGAAATTATCGGAAAAGGTGTGATGAAAGGGATTTCAGGTTTGTTTTTTGGTAATCTGAAAAAATATAAAGGAATTGATGGAGCAGACGTTGCAAAAGCAATGGTAGCTGCTGCAAAGTCAAATGGAAAAGGAATGTTTGTTCATCATTACGAGGATATGATAAAGACAGCCTAAAGTTTTATTTCGAACTTTTTCCGTACATAATTATTTATTAGTTGTTAAAACAATTCCGACAGTGCCGAGTTGTAACATTCGGTATACTTATTGAACGGATTGATGTAATAAAATAATAACTTATGAAAAAAGCCTTGTTAATGGTTATGCTCTTTGGTGGTATAGCTTTAGGATCTTCAGCCCAAACTGGTACTTTGCATAAAGAGAAGGTAAAGAAAACTTCTACCATTCCTCAAAAAGTACACAATACTTTTAGCAAACACAAGAAGTACAGTGGTGTCAAAGCTAAGCGCAAAGTTGATAAACCATCTTCTACAAAGTAGAATAGAAATAACAAATAGAAAACCTGCATCAAAAGTGCAGGTTTTTTATTTTTAGAAAGATCCATTTGTAATAGTAGCTTTAAGAAGAATTATTACTCATCTTGAGTAAAATGAAATTCTTTCAAAAAGTCGCTATCTTCTTATCAATCCTACTACGTTGATATCCGGCATATCTGCATAATAATTTTTAGGTTAATGGATGATTTTGATTTAAAATAATTCTTCCTGTGCAGTTATCAATCTATTTGAAAAGCAAGATTAAATAGTTTATCTTTCTCAACAGTTCTTTACGAAGTATAATAAAAGCTTATTGAAAAACCAGGTGGATAGCCGAATTGTTGTAATAGAAGATTCGCCTGCTATCGCCGTTTCGTAAAAAGATTGACTCTGATCGCATTCAGAATTTTTAGTAGCAGTTATAAAAATAGTAGCCTGAATTACCAAAGAATTATTTGCGCGTTTTCGATATTAATGTTTTTCACGACTTATTAAAAAAGTATGAACAGCACCAGATACTAAAGCACAAAATATGAAAGATAAAAAAGAGTTTATTGGCATGAACAAAAGCTCTGTTGTTAGCCAGCTTAAATCTATTTGGGATAGCATTGTTGATAGAAAACCGCGTTATGACATGCACGGCCTTATAGAGGAAAACAAGTTTACCTGGTTTATTAAAAACCTCTGTAATTTGGGCAATTCGCATTTCAAGTACCAACATTACCCTAACCCAAAAGTTAACAACGGAATATTTAAAATACAAAATGATTCATCTGCACTTACTACTGTTGCTTTATTAAGTGACTGGGCATCTGATACTATAGAGTCGCAGTTAATAGCCCGCCAGGCAGCCAAAAATGATTATAGCATACACCTCGGTGACACCTATTATGTAGGAAATAAAAAAGAAATTGCTGTAAACTTTAATACGGATCACGCGGGTACCTGGCCTTATGGAGAACTTGGAAGTTTTGCTTTGTTAGGCAATCATGAAATGTATTCGAGCGGCAAAAGCTATTTTCAGCAATTATTGCCTTATATGGGCAATTTTGTTAAAGAACACGACAAACCGCAGCAAGCAAGTTTCTTCTGCCTTGAAAATGATTACTGGCGGATAATTGGACTGGACACAGGTTACTATTCATTAAAAGGATGGCTGGGTATAAAAGCAAATTTAAATCTTGATTTACACGATCAGCAAAAAAAATGGTTAGAAGAAACAGTTAAGATCAATGATGATAAAAGAGGAATTATAATTTTATCTCATCACCAATGCTTTTCAGCTTTTGAAGATGAATTCCCAAATCCTGCAAAATATATTTCATCTCTAATAGAACCTGGAAGAGACATATTATGGTTATGGGGACATGAACATTGGTTTTCAATTTATGGAGCTAATAAGTTAGCAAACGGATCTAACGTATTTGCAAGATGTGTTGGTAATAGTGGCATGCCTGTAGAAATAAACAGGAAAAAGAAAGCTAAGAGTCCTAAAAGTTCTGATCCTACTGACGGGCGCAATCGTAATTTAGTTCTGTACGACAACCGCCAAAGAGAGATTCTTGATCGTGGAATAGCATTAGGATATAATGGATTTGTAATGATGGAAATAAAAGGAAACAGTGTTACCATTAATTACTATGACGATAATGATAAGCAGGAAAATGCAAGAAAAATCTTGCAGGAAGAATGGACGATAGATATTGCAACTGGGAAATTAACCGGTATTAATATTACCGATTTAATAAAAAATAGTGATAAAAAGTTCATAGTTTTTGCAAGTGATATAACAAATGCAATAACAGTCTGAAAAGCACGGAGAAAGCTGCTACTGCCCTTTGATTCTGTAGAAACGAGGACCGACATGTTTCTGCCACCAACCTATCAGACTGATGATACCTGCCAGGTACCAGATCTTTGGACCTTTGATGGAGAAAAGACGGAAATCCAGAAACTCTATTTCAACCTGGTGTGTTAAATGCATCGTTTCAAATATATGAATATGTGCAGAAAAGCCAAGCACATACACTTCAGCTTCGACTGCTTTCGGAATTCCTAGCTCTGACATCATCTTTGCATATGAAACTTTAGCGCCATTTTTTTTGCCCACTAAATCCTTATCTCTTGCTTTAAAGCCGAGGTGATTAATCATAATTTTACCTTCTATAATATCCGTTTGTGAGAAGATTTCTGATCCTGTTCCTGGCTCCGCCAGTTCTACTATTACGCCTTTATAAAATCCAAATCCCACGCGGGTTGTAAAAGCAACATCTTTTCCCTTTTCCTTAAACATTCTGGCCTTGCCATCTCCAAGAAAAAATATCCTCATTCCCTTATATTTTTTCTCCAGATAATTTGCAGCGTCCAAAACATTGGCACAAACAAGGCCTATTTCATCTACTTCTGCAGGTAGTTTAGCTTTTAATACATCGCCTGCAAGTACAGTCAATGATTTTGCAAAATCCGGGTGATCAAGATAATCTTCCAAAAAAAGGGATGGTTGATTCATAAAGAGTAATTAAGATTATATAAAAAATAAAAATTATTGTTGTAAAGCCTGATAATTAATAGAAACATCATCTACATAAAACCACAGCGATCAGTAAAAGTGTTATTAAATATTCCGGACTTGTTCATCTTTCTGTAGAAGTGTAACCACTTATCCAATTCGGGGTAAAGCTCTCTTATTGTATATTCTCCTAAGTTATGATATTGACCCCAGTGCGGCCTTATTTTCCCTAGTTTAAAGAGTTCGTGTTCTATTTTATCAAGTATCTGAAACCTTCCTTTTGTGCCTACCAGCAAAGGTACTTCTATCATGCATTTATCTTCACCATTCATCATAGACAAATGTGCATCACACTTTTTTACAAACCGCATTGAGATAGGAGCCGTATGATACAACTCACCAAGTTCCATGTTTTTTTTTGCCTCTTCAAGTATTGCGTCTACTGCATCAATATACAAATTGTCTTTAAGAGAAACTGCATACTCGCCTGAATAACCTTTTACATAATTTGCGTTTCCTAAATTCATCACATAATAGCTCTTATCTACGTAGCCGTCGTAATCTATTACTTCTTTCATGCTTGTTGCAATAAAGCCAGGAGTGCTTTTATAAAAATATTTAAAAATGAGGGCTGGAAGTTTTTTAAATTTAAGCACTACATTTTCTATTATCCACTTTCTTGATCGGCGGCCCATAGGAAGGCTCGTAAGATTGCCTGTAAAAATATTTCGCTTAGTAACGAGGCATCCGTGCCTGCCTTTTATTTCATATGGATTCACCCATATTTCTAGGTGGCGGTTTTTCTTCAATAATTCCTCTATTAAGTCTCCTTTCTTCAGATCCTCCCAGAACATTTCGCCTTTTTCTCCTATTCTTTCCTCGCACAAATAATAGCTGTCCATTACCGTAAGTATAACAGAATAAATTATGCCCATGCAACCCATACTTACCAGTACTGCATTGAAAAAATCATCATCCTGAATCAACTCATTGCCGGGAAATTTCACTGAGTATTTAGCAGGATCGGTAATTCCTTTTGAAGGTTCTATCCTGTAAACCGTTCCTTCTTCACCTACAAGTATGAGTGAGGCAACACTGCTTGCAATAGGCCCGAGAGAGATGCCGGTACCATGTGTGGAAGTGGCAATAACACCCGCTATTGTTTGAGCGTCAAACCCGCCCATATTCATTAATGCAAGATTATTTTTATCGAGATAACTGTTGAGATCTCGGATCGTCATTCCATTTTCTACATGAACCAAATGTTTCAAATTGTACCCGTTTTTCTGCAATAGATCATCATCATACAAAAGAGTTCTATCTAAAGAAATAGGACTTTTTAAAGCATGGCAATCTATTAGAAAATCAGATGTTTGCACTATGTCTGAAAACGAGTGCCCTGATCCCACTGCTTTAACTTTACAATCATTATCATAACCTCTTTTAACTATTTCGATCAGCTCCTGCAAGCTCCGAGGATTTAGATATATTAAGGGTTCAATAATTTGATTGCAAACACAATTTTGCCAGGTCCTTCTTTTGTTTTTTGGTAATATTTTCGATGCTGCGTTATTTTCGGGTACGGATTCTTTTGTGTTGTTCAACATAGAAATAACATTTTTTCAAATTAGAAGAATCGGAAGTTGAGTTCGAACTAACTAACAGCACTGGCCGAAATGTCACAAAACGTATATGAGATTAACTGACAGGTTTCCAGGTTTCTTTGCCTAACAATTTGTTTTTATCTAAGATGTTTCTTAGTGCAGGTTCAACACCTTCTGTTACTGCACTTTGCTTAATGCGGGCTGTAAGCTCATCATACACCTGCCTGTCAGGAATGGCATTAACGTGAGAAGCGAGTAACGTACTTAGCTTCAGATATTTCTGCCGGTTGATCCATACAATTGTAATAATGAAAGCTGTCAACACGCCGATTCCCGTTAAAAACCATGTTGCATACTTTTGAACAACCGAGAGGTTTGTGTTGATACTTTCATGAACATCATTTCTTAAAAACCTTGAAAGTTTAGACAACGTTGAGTCGGTAATGCCTTCCTGGAAACGATTAGTAAGGTGCAGCATTGCACTGTCAACTATTTGTGTCAGCGCGTTCCTTGTCTCCGCACCGGTTAATTCGTTTTTTAATGCAATCAGTTTACCTGTGTTCTCATCGTTTAATACTGCAGCTATTAAGGCCTGAAGTTCTGCCTTTGTTTGTGCACCAATTAATGATTCTCTTATGGCTTGCACATTTTCACGCGTTTGTCGTCCGGTGGCATCTTCAACTAACTGTCGTGTAATTACTGACCATCGCTCTGTAAGTATTGAATCGAGCACACTTTTCAGGTTCTTGTTGGTACTGCTGCCTGCTACAGTTATTGCAGAATCCAACATTTTATATAAATCAGTTCTAAATGCAGAATCGGTGATGCCGGAATGCAGACCGGAAACTAAGTTTTGTGCTATTCGCTTTGTTTGTGTGTTTAAACCCTCGCCGAGATTACTGCCTGCTTTTTTAAATACGCTGCAGCTGCCTATAAGAATGCAAAAAGATATGATAGAAAAAACTTTCATAATATTTACTTTTTATTAAAGCAAGTTGAATGACCAAAGACACAGTATGGTACATTTATAGTCTGGCTAAACCTTTAAAAAGTGTTTCTTCCTGATCACCCTATTTCACGTTGCTTTAATCAAGCTAATTATGAATGAGATACCACTTAGAATAAGAAAAGTAAACAGAAGTTTACGTTTAAGATTAATTGGCTCATAAAGAGCTAAATAAGAATTGAAATGTTATACTATGCGGAGTACGAATGTTCCTCTTTGATAGATTTATTTGAGGAACATAATGTTCAATTTATATTATTCGTTTTGATTAAAGTAATTAGTTATTGTTTAAATAACAATATAAAAACTTCTTTT
>Ga0181465_100431_pt1 | contig 16598 bp, 7 predicted proteins | sample InSIn3gowninarea_FD_119076 | JGI IMG/M metagenome (GOLD analysis project Ga0181465, IMG submission 119076) | Clean room microbial communities from NASA Spacecraft Assembly Facility at Jet Propulsion Laboratory, Pasadena, California, USA -... ... | reverse complement strand
CGTAGATGCAAATTATACTGTGGCCAAAGATGTTAATCTGTATGGAACTTTGAGTTTCTGGGATAGCAAAACCGTGTTTACTGACTGGGACAACCCAAATAACTCTATCTCGAATGCTACAGCAATAAATTATGTTGGTAAATCGTACGGTGAAATTTGGGGCTTCGAAACAGCCGGCTTCTTCACCTCTGCAGATGACGTAGCTAAATCTCCTACTCAAAAGGTTTTACAAAGCGGAAACTTTGTATTTGGTCCAGGTGATATTAAATACAAAGATTTAAACGGCGACGGTAAAATAGATGCCGGTAAAATGACGCTTAGCGATCATGGTGATCTTAAAGTAATCGGCAATACCCAGCCACGCTACCAATACAGTGCAAGATTTGGCGGTACATGGAAGAATTTCGACGTGGATGTGTTTCTTCAAGGCGTTGGCAAGCGCGATTGGTGGGGTGTAGGAAACGTTACCCTTCCATTATACCAAAGTTTGGATATCGTGTATGCAAACCAGTTGGATTACTGGACACCGGAAAACCAAAACGCCAAATTTCCAAGGCCTTATGCTAACAATAACGGAACGCCGATTGCAGGCTTAAATACCGGTAGTAATAATTTCGTTCCACAAACGCAGTACCTTTTAAACCTTGCCTATTGCCGCTTAAAGAATGTAACCGTTGGCTATGCTTTACCTAACACTTTGCTTTCGAGATATGGTATTCAAAAGCTGCGGGTTTACTTTAGTGGTCAAAACCTGGCCGAAATATCTAATGTAGGTGCACCAATCGACCCTGAAATTACAGACGCCAGTTCTACCGGTGGCTTTACAGGAAGAAACTGGCCTTTCAACAGGTCATACTCTTTTGGCTTGCAGCTATCATTTTAATTAAATATTTATTACAACAATTTCTTCGATATGAGAATAACTAAAAAATACATGCTGTTGCTGCTGATCGTTGTGGCGTGCGGTACCGCGTGTAAGAAATTTGTAGATGTTACCAATCCCGACACCTTGGTTGACCCCGAATACTGGAAAAATGAGAACAGCGTAAGAACCTACAACTGGGAGTTTTATAACCTGTTTGCCGGCTACGGTAACGGATCTGCGACAAATGGCGATTTTTATTTTCCTGCCTTAACCGACGACCAGGCAGCCGCAACTTATACACAGTTTCCACTAACAACAGCTTCGGCTAATGGCGACTGGAGCTTTAGCTACGTTAGGAAAGCGAATATTATGCTGGAGAGAATAGACGGCGTAAGCATGAGCGATGAAGCTAAAAATCACTGGAAAGGAGTTGCGAAGTTCTTCCGTGCGTTTCAATATTTTAGACTGGTGCAAACTTTCGGTGGAGTTCCCTGGTATAGTCACTCAATGGAATTAGCTGATACGGTAAGTATCTACAAACCAAGAGACAGCCGTCAATTGGTGATGGACAGCGTATTGGCTGATTTAAATTTTGCTGTTGCTAATCTCCGCCAGAAAGATGGAGAAAACACAATAAACAAAGATGTGGCGCTGGCGCTTAAATCGAGAGTGGCTTTATTTGAAGGAACATATAGAAAATATCACACGGAATTAAACCTTCCTGATGCTGATAAATATTTGCTTGAAGCCAAAAACGCTTCGCAAATCTTGATGACTTCTTCCCTTTACAGCCTTGGCGCAAACTACCAAACCACTTACAATTCTGATAATCTTGCCGGAAACAAGGAAATTATCTTGTACAAAAGATATGAGGCCGGTTTGCTGCAGCACTCTTTAATCGCGTACAATTACAGCAGCACAACGATGAATGGCTTAACCAAATCTGCCGTAGAATCGTACGTTACAAAAGACGGTTTGCCTATCAGCCTGTCTCCGCTTTATAAAGGCGACGACACCATACTTAATGTGGTTGCCGATCGCGATCTCAGGTTGAAACTTACGATCGACACGACTTACCTGTACTATAAGGGCCACGAAACAAATGCACTTAGCAAAGTATATTCTGGTTTGAGCTCAAGCACTGGTTACAGGCCTAACAAGTATTTGCCGGATTCTAACAAGTTGAAAACAATTCAAACCGCCATTAATACCGGCATCACTGATGCGCCTTTATTTTGGCTTGCTGAAGTGTATTTAAACTATGCTGAAGCATCGGCCGAGTTAGACCAAATGGGCAAATATGCTTTCACCCAGGCTGATCTTGATAACTCGGTTAACAAATTGAGATCAAGAGCCAAAGTAGCGAGCCTTCAATACATGGGTGCGCAAAACGTGGGTGTTAACGGAACTGGTTTTGTTGATCCTAAAAAAGACGCCGATGTTACTTCTTTGATCTGGGAGATCCGCCGTGAAAGAAGAGTGGAGCTGATGATGGATGGCTTCCGTTTCCAGGACCTGATGCGTTGGAAAAAAGGCGATTATATGGATAGCAATAAAAATCCTGACTCTTATTTAGGCGCAAGGTTAAAGACAATGGTGCTGTCAGAAGAAATGCGCAAGGGTATATAATGCCTTACACCGCAGCACAACAGCGCACATTTGTTGATCCTAAAAATTATCTGTCGGCTGTTCCTACCAACCAAATCTTGTTGTATCCGCCTGCGATACAGGCAAACATGCAAAACCCCGGATGGTAATCATCCTTACGATAAAAATGGAAGTCGCTTTGGCTTCCATTTTTATTATCACCTTTTTGCAATCCATTTTGTTTAATCTAGCCAGTCGCCTAAAACAACCTTGTACAGGCTATTGTAATCGAATTCATAATTCTTTCAAGCAGTTATAAAAGATTGAGGTGGCAAACCTGGCAAAGTAATATCAACATCATTTTATTCGTCTTATGAAACAAAAATCAATTCTTGTATTTATTCTTCTTTTCAATATTCTAGTATCTTATTCTCAAACCGCCTTTCGATTTGCACATGTGTCAGATACACATATCGGAAGTGCGAATGCAGATGAAGACCTGCGGAGAACAGTGCAGAGCATTAACAACGATACATCCCTCAGCTTTATCGTTCTTTCGGGTGATATAACAGATTTTGGTTCTGACACAGAGCTTCAACTGGCAAAGCAAATACTCGATAGTTTAAACAAACCCTGGTACATAGTGCCCGGTAACCACGATGCAAACTGGAGCGAAAGCGGTACCAATTCGTTTAAAAGAATCTTCGGTTCAGAGACGATTAACTTTAAGTCGCACGGCTATCTTTTTTTAGGTACAGTTTGCGGGCCGAATATGCGAATGAGCCCCGGGCAGGTATCAAGAGAAAATATTGTTTGGCTCGATTCAACACTTGCTAACCTGAAAGACAAAAATGTCCCAATCATCTTTGTAAATCATTACCCGCAGGATTCGTCATTGAATAACTGGTACGAAGTAATCGATCTTTTGAAGACACGGAACACCCAATTAATTCTTTGTGGTCATGGACACAGTAACCACAAGTTAAATTTTGAAGGGATACCGGCTGTGATGGGAAGGTCTAACTTACGAGCAAAGCAACCGGTGGGCGGGTTTAATATTGTAACCATAAAAGACGGGGCAGTTACTTATGAAGAAAGAAACCCGGTTACAGGCGAACAAAAAAAGTGGACAGAGCTGGCGATTGCACGGCAAGATTATGCAAAGGATACAAGCCATTATTTCCGCCCATCGTACGAGGTGAATAGTATTTATAAGAATGTGAAAAAAGTATGGGCATTTCAAGACAATAGCGATATCGGGTCCGGTGTGGATATCAGTGGGAATTTGGTGATAGCAAGCAACTCGAACGGGTTCATTTATGCGTTAAATAAAAGCACTGGCAAAAAGGTCTGGTCGTACAAAACAGGTGGAAAGATATACGCTATTCCCGCCATTTCAAACAACCTGGTTGTTACCGGTTCTACCGATAATACCATTTATTGCCTTAACCTGCTTACCGGCAAACTGGTATGGAAGTTTACCACCCAAAAGCCAATAGTCGCCAATGCTTTGATTAAAAACGGTACTGTTTATATAGGAGCCTCGGACAATCATTTTAGGGCAATTATTTTAGCTAATGGCAAATTAAAGTGGGACTTCGACAGCGTGCAGGGCTTCGTGGTAACAAAGCCGCTGTTCTACAACAATAAAATATATTTCGGAAGCTGGGGAACCATGTTTTACGCATTAGATGCAACTTCAGGAGCACTTGTTTGGAAATGGAACAACGGATCTGCCAACCGTATGTTTTCTCCCGCCGCCTGTTACCCTGTAGCCACAAAAGGCAAAATTTTTATTGTCGCTCCCGACCGGTATATGACCGTTTTTGATGCTGAAAAGGGCAACGTAATCTGGCGGAAACAAGACCCTAAAAACAGGGTTCGCGAATCGATGGCATTATCTGCAGACAGCACGCTGGTCTATGCCAAAACAATGGATGGCGATGTGATCGGCGTCTCGACAGAAGCACCGGAAATGCAAATTGACTGGAAAGCAAATACAGGGTTGAACTACGAGATAGCACCAACGGCGATGGTAGAATACAGCAGCGTAGTATATGTGCCGTCTAATTCTGGCGTCGTTACAGCAGTAAACAGGGCTGATGGAAAGATCTTATGGAAACACAAAATTTCGAATAGCCTCATCACTAATATAACGCCGGTTGCCAGCAATAAAGTGATTGCAACAACGATGGATGGTAAAGTCGCTTGTCTTCAGTTTTGATGATCGACAAACGGTGCTGACGAGGAATTGCAATAGAAGTTGGTTTTACCGCTCCAGCTGCGTGAAAAGATGCAGTACAAGTGAGTGACACAACCGGAGATCCACAAAAATCGATAGCCGGCTCAATAAAAAATATCCGTTGACTTTTCTACTCATTATAATTAAATGTTGTATGATTAGGCTGTTTGAGTGCAGCCAAAGGCAGTTAGAAAATGGCTAACCGCCTGAGTTAGAGCAGTAAGTCTAGTGAGAATTCAGCCTGCGAATACCTATAGCTTTTTGGCATAGTGTTTTAAAAGTATAAGCTGAAGGGAAAGCATCAACTTATTTTTTTCATTTAAAACAAATGTCATGAGCAATAAAGATCATTCAGGAAGCAAGGGTAACGACGGCACGACCACCAAGAACAAAGGCGAAAGCCAGCAGACGCACCAGAAGGGAGCTAAGAGTGTTGCCGTACAAAACAGGGGCAAACATACAAAAGACGAATCTGGTGGTGCGGAACACAACACCACTAAAAAGCAGGGAAACAGTATTTAAACAGTAAAGGCTGAAGTAACTCGATTGTTTCTTCAGCCTTTTGTTTTTTCGCGTCTTCATAAGACGCTTATCGCCGTTCTCACGATACATATTTCCATTCAAAAAATGTAGTTTCTACTTCTGTCATCTTAAAAAGAAATTTTCTTATTTCGGTGAAGACTGCACAAAAAAGACTTCTGCAAAAATTATCCTATTCTCGCCTAGCGTTCTTATTCATTCTCGTTTTTTCTGTTCTGCGGATCATTGTTGCCTTTACCATGGAGCTCGGCACCGACGAAGCCTATTATTGGTTTTATAGCCAGGACCTTAAGCTGAATTATTTTGACCACCCACCGATGGTGGCATTATTAGTAAGACTGTTTACCCTGAACCTGCGGCTGCAGGATTACGAAGGATTCATCCGGCTCGGCAGCATCGCCGGATGCGGTTTATCGGCTTGGTTCATTTTTAAGACTTGCACCTTATTGCATTCGCCAAGGGCAGGGGTATTTGGCGTTTGCCTGTACAACGTGTCTTTTTACGCTGGTATTACGGCAGGACTTTTTATAATGCCAGATTCTCCGCAGATGGTATTCTATACTTTTTCTCTTTGGATGATTGCACGAATAACAGCGGATGAGGATAGTTGGCTTAACTGGATATTGTTTGGAGCGGCCGCCGGGCTTTGCATAATGAGTAAAGTGCATGGTGTATTTCTTTGGGTGGGACTAGGATTATTCATTATTCTTTTTAAAAGAGGCTGGCTTACAAACCTCAAAGTATATGTTGCGTTGCTTTTATCTATTATCATCAGCAGTCCTATTGTAGCGTGGAGCCTTCAATACGATTATGCCTCTTACCGTTTTAACAGTGAGCGGGTAATTATTAAAGACGATACCATCCATCTTAAAAGCTTTTTAACCGAGCTGGCAAGCCAGTTCTTTTTTAATAATCCGTTTAATGTTATAGTAACCGTGGGTGCGCTTGCCGCCTACGCGAAGAAGAAAATGCAGCGAACCGATGCTCTTGCCATCTATAACCTTATTAGCTTACCGCTTGCCTTAATTTTACTGGTCGTTTCCTTGTTTCGAAATACCACGCTTCCGCATTGGAGCGGACCTGCCTATGTTGCCTTAATACCTGTTGCCGCCATAAGGATTGCTGACACTACGCCGGCTTTACAATTTCCGAAATTAGTTCGGGCGGGCATAGCCGGTTTTATCGTTTTTGTAATTGCCTGGCAGTGCGTGCTGTATTTTTATCCCGGCACTTACGGTAGTAAAGAACCGGGGTACCTGGGCAAAGGCGATGTTACCCTTGATAAATATGGGCGCCGGGAAGCAGGAGACGCCTTCGCCCGGTTTTATGAAAACGAAGTAAAGCAAGGAGCAGCTACCACCCGAACCCCTGTTGTATATTATAAGTGGTGGGCGGCCGATATCGAATATTATTTTTGCAGACCGTACGGCATTCAAATGATTGGTTTGGGTACAATGAATAACCTGCACGAATATATGTGGATGAACGAGCGGCGAAAAAGCAAAGTGGATATGAATGTAGCTTATTGCATTGTACCGTCTGAAGACAGAAATGATTTAGCGGGAGATTATGCTGCATACTATCGCAGCAAACAGCTGGCGGCAGTCATTCACTGTTTCAGGGGAAACAGACCTGCCCGTAACTTTTTCGTATACCGTATGAATGGCTGGAAAACACCTGGCCCATAATACATACAAGGTGAAATTGATGTGAGGCACCGCCGAAAATCGGGCAACCTTCTGAACTGGTTGGGCAAAAAAAGAGGGAAGCTGTTGGCCTCCCTCTTCGTAAAAATATTTTTATCCGTTTATTTCGTAATTCCCAGCTTGGCTTCCATGCTAAGTGTAGCGTGTGGAACCGCACGAAGCCGGGCTTTATCTATTAACTTCCCGGTTACGCGGCAAATGCCGTACGTTTTGTTTTCAATCCGCATGATCGCCTTTTCCAGGTGATCGATAAAAGTGATCTGGCGGCTGGCCATTTGGCTCAGTTGTTCTCTTTCCATGCTCATGCCACCGTCTTCCATGGTCATGTAGCGGTTATCGGTTTCATCGCCGCCCATTTCATCGCGACGGGTAATTAAACCTTGCAAGTATGCCAGTTCTTTTTTCGCAGCTTCCAGTTTTTTGCCGATCAAATCTCTGAATTCCTGCAACTCAGAATCGCTATAGCGCATCGTTGGTCCTTGTGGAGTCAAAGCCGGCGCATCTAACACACTTTTTAAAAAGTCGGGCTCGTAGTCCACTTTTTTGTCTGTCGATGTTTTAGGTATTACGACCGGTTTATTGTTTTTTTCGGTTTCTTTAGCCGCCTTTGCAGACGAGGTTTTGGCAGGTTTTGCTTCTACCGCCGCTTCAGCTTTCGATTTTTTCTCAGGTGCAGTTTCTTTTTTTACGGCAACTGCTTTTGTCTCTTTTTTATCTGCTTCTGGTGTTTTTTTCACGGTTTCTTTTAAATTTTTACCAACTGTTGTAGCTACTTTTTTTGCAATTGGTGCTACAGTTGAGGGTTTAGTAAGTTTAGCAGACGCCTTTTTAGCGGGTGCTTTTGCTACTTGTGTTTCTTTACTAGTAGTGTTTTTTACTGTTAGCTTCGTGGCTGCTGTTGATGAACCTTTTACAGAAACTGCCTTTTTAGGAGCGGCGATTTTTTTTGCCGCTTGCTTCTTCGAAGAACTGAATCCTTTAGAAGCAGGCTTTGCTTCCTTTACAGGTTTTTTTACAGCCATGGCTAAGCTTTTTTAGTTACACTAACTTTTAATGAAATATCGTTTACTTCAATTTGAGTGCCATCAGCGATATCAGGCACAAAATCAATGGAATCGGCTAAAATTTCGGCGCAAATATAGTTTTTATAATCATTTATTGAATTCACTAACCGCTCGTTTTCAACTATATTAATGTTAATTCGGTCAGTAAGTTCAAACCCACTGTCTTTTCTTAGATTTTGGATACGGTTGACGAATTCCCTTGCTTCACCTTCTTTTCTGAGTTCTTCTGTGATGGTAATGTCGAGCGCTACGGTGAGGGTACCTTTGCTTGCCACACTCCAGCCGGGAATATCTTCTGCAGAAATCTCAACTTCAGTCAATTGCAAGATAAGTGGTTCGCCTTCTACATCCAAAATAAATTTTCCTTCCTTTTCAAAGGCGGAAATATCGTTTTGCGTAAACTTTCCAAGGGCAGCAGACACCGCTTTCATTTTCGCTCCCAGCCTCTTTCCAAGGGCGATAAAATTGGGTTTTATTTTTTTGTTGATGAACCCTTCTGTCTCTGTCAGGTACTCTATTTCTTTTACATTCACCTCGCTTTTTACCAGGTCCTCCACTTTTGAAAGTTGTTCTTTCATGCGGGGATTTAAAACCGGGATCAGCACCCGTTGAAGTGGTTGACGAACTTTAATATTCACTTTTTTGCGGATGCTCAAGATCAATGACGATGCATCCTGCGCCATTTGCATTCTTTCTTCCAAAGCTGTATCGATGGCAGCTTCATTTGCCGTAGGGAAATCAGCATGGTGTACACTTTCTACAGTAAACCGGCCCGTTACAGCGTTCAAATTTTGGAATACCGCATCGCTGAAAAAGGGCGATATAGGTGCTATCAGTCTCACAACGGTTTCAAGGCATTCATATAAGGTTTGGTAAGCAGCGATCTTATCCTGCTCGTATTCGCCTTTCCAAAAGCGGCGGCGGCACAAACGAACGTACCAGTTACTCAAATGCTCATCCACAAATTCCTCAACTGCGCGGCCTGCTTGTGTCGGCTCATAATCATCCATACTCTCGGTTACCGTCTTAACCAACGTATTTAACGACGAGAGGATCCAGCGGTCTATTTCTGACCGCTGCTCCAGCGGGATGTATGCTTCTTTAAACGCGAACCCATCCAAATTGCTGTACAATGCGAAGAACTGGTAGGTATTATACAACGTTCCGAAGAACTTGCGCTGCACCTCCTGGATGCCGCCAATATCAAACTTCAGGTTATCCCACGGACTTGCATTTGTGATCAAATACCAGCGGGTAGCATCGGCGCCAAACTTATCAATGGTTTGAAAAGGATCGACCACGTTGCCGAGGCGCTTACTCATTTTGTTGCCGTTCTTATCGAGTACCAAACCATTTGAAACCACCGTTTTGTAAGCCACACTATCAAACAATAAAACACCTAACGCATGTAAAGTGTAAAACCAGCCACGTGTCTGGTCCACGCCCTCGCAAATAAAGTCGGCAGGGAAGGCTTTATGCCCGTCGACCATGTCTTTATTTTCGAACGGGTAATGCCATTGCGCATACGGCATGGCGCCGCTGTCGAACCAAACGTCAACCAGGTCGGGTACCCGTTTCATTGGCTGACCAGATTGACTAATCAATATTATTTCATCTACATAAGGTTTGTGCAGGTCGAGGATACCTTCATGCAGGTAGTTCTCGTTCACATTTCCACCCAACACTTCGTTTGCCTTGCGGATGCCTGCATTCAATTCTTCAATGCTTCCAATACAAATTTGTTCACTTCCATCTGCCGTTCTCCAGATAGGAAGCGGCGTACCCCAAAAGCGGCTGCGGCTCAGGTTCCAATCGACCATATTCTCGAGCCAGTTACCAAAACGACCTTCGCCTGTCGACTTAGGTTTCCAGTTGATCGTTTTATTTAATTCAACCATCCGGTCTTTTAGCGCAGTCGTTTTAATGAACCAGGCATCTAAAGGATAATATAAGATAGGTTTATCGGTTCGCCAGCAGTGCGGGTAGGTGTGCTCGTATTTCTCAACTTTAAAAGCGCGGTTTTCTTTTTTCAGTTTCACGCAGATGTCCACATTTACATCTTCATACGCCTTGTCGTCTTTGTAGTTTTTTACAAACCGGTTGCTGAACTCGCCGAGGCCATCTACAAATTTGCCCTGCCGATCAACCATGGTTAAAATACCAATATTGTATTTGCGACCTGCTTTATAGTCATCTGCACCAAAAGCCGGAGCGGTATGTACGATGCCGGTACCGTCTTCGGTGGTAACAAAATCGCCCAAAATAACACGGAACGGTTTAACCTCTTCGTCGTCTGTTAAAGGTTGAATCTTCTCGCGGCTGTTTGCCTCATAAGCCAATAACTGCTCGTATTCAATTCCCTCAATGTCAGATCCCTTAAACTCTGCCAGTATTTTCCATGGAAGTATTTTATCACCTTCTTTATAGCTATCAAATTCTCCGTTTTCACCTTCAGCCTTAAAATATTTGTTTATTAAAGCTTTGGCAAGAACTACATTGTTTGGAATATGGGTATACGGATTGAAGGTTTTTACAAGGACATAATCAATATTAGGCCCTGCAGTTAATCCAAGATTCGATGGAAGTGTCCATGGAGTGGTGGTCCAGGCGAGAAAGAAGATGTCAGTTGATGGTTGACCGTTTACTGCATCAAAAAGAAATTGGCTGCGCTCGTTTTCAATTGCCTTAAACATAGCAACCACCGAGGTGTCTTTTACGTTTTTATACGTGCCCGGCTGGTTTAATTCGTGAGAGCTTAAACCCGTGCCCGCTCCGGGACTATATGGCTGGATGCTTACACTTTCGTACAATAAACCTTTATCGAACAACCTTTTAAGCAGCCACCACAAGGTTTCGATATAATTATTATCGAACGTGATGTACGGGTTATTCAAATCGACCCAATAACCCATTTTCGTGGTTATCTCGTCCCACTTGTCTTTGTAACGAAGCACCGCCTCGCGGCATTTTTGGTTGTATTCTTCAACGCTTATTTTTTTGCCGATGTCTTCTTTTGTAATGCCCAATTCCTTTTCAACACCCAGTTCAACGGGTAAGCCATGGGTATCCCAGCCGCCCTTGCGCTTTACCTGGAAACCCTGCATCGTCTTATACCGGCATACAAGGTCTTTTAAAGTACGGGAAATAACATGGTGAATGCCGGGCATGCCGTTGGCGCTAGGCGGGCCCTCGTAAAAAACGAAAGGTTCGGCTCCGTCTCTCAGCTCCACGCTTTTTTCAAAAGCATTGCTTTCCTCCCATTTTTTCAAAATCTCTTTTTCTATTGTGGGAAGGTTTAAACCTCCAAATTCTCTGTATTTAGCGCTCATAGTAATAAAACTGCTGAAAATAATAATAAAAAGGTGTGCAAAGGTAAGGAAAGTACACTGCCCTTCACTTGAAAGAAAAGCTTAATAACACCGGGGTGTACATAAAAAGCCCCCGGTTTAAGACCGGGGGCTCGGGGTTTGAAATACTATTAAAGATGACTATTGAGCTAACGAAATCCTGATTTGTACACCAGCCCTGGTATTGGTGATAGGAGCGGAGGTGGATATGTATGGCACCACCTTTCGCTGATCAAAATACAGTTTTATGTTCACGCGATTATTTAACACGTAATCAATAGACGGCTGAATGGTTACAACCTTCTGGCCGCCGGTGCTAAATGCATTGTCCTGGTCGAGGCGGCTGTTACTGGTTGCATCGTCGCGAACGCTTAGGTCGAGGCGGAAATTGACATCGTTCTGCAGTTTCTTACCTTTTGTGCCGGGCACCTTAAACGGCAGGTTAAATCCTCTTTTTCTAAAGCTTCCACCAACGGTAATTTCGGTACTGTTTACTTCGCTCAACTGGTAATCCACGAGGCTCAGACTTAACTGGCGGCTCTTTTTATACTGCAGGCTCGCCGTTAACTGGCTTACGGTTGTCACATCTATACCCAGCAACGGGCTAAATGATTCCTGGATGGTGATATTCGGAACAAGGAAAAATGGTACGAAGTTGCCGGAGATAGTATCGATAAAGCCCGGAGCCCTATATGCAAACGGATCGGTGAAATTGAGGGCACTGTTAAAGCTGTTCATACCTAAACTTCCGTTATAAGCATGGGTGATGCTGATGGTACTGAATGTTTTTGCCAACGCCGGTATCCGTGTAAGACCGGTGTAAGTCACCCGCCAGTTTGGCTTTGGTTTGATGCTGCTGAAAGGATTCGACTTAATGTTATTATTCGTTTGTTTTATCAGCCCCACCTTTTGCGGGTCCTGGCCTGTGTAAGCCGCAATAAATGCGGGAATAAGCACGTCCTGCGCATAGCGGTTGTACCCTTTGTAGTAGCCATCTGAACTGGTGCCCAATCCTTTTTGATACGGGTTATTCAACGCTAAACGCTCAGATAAAATCAGCCTGTAAGCCTCGAACTTCCTGAAAGTCTCTGAGATTTCGGTTGGCTTGTTTTTAGCAAAAAGCGTTTTAAACGCGATATAAGACACATTGAAGCCACCGGTTGCAAGCGGACTTAAATGCTGGAAATCTCCATTTTGCGTAACGGTCTTAAACAGCTCTGAATAATCCTTGGTATAAGTTTTATCCATGTTAAGGTCGATGGTAAACTCCCTGATTGGTTCTAACTGGGCGGTCACACTAAATTTCTGGTCAATGCTTTGGCGGAACATAAAGTTCAACGAGGTGTCGCGGCTTATTAAACCACGGGCTGCTTTCTCGTTTAGCCAGTTCGAGTCTGGTTGACTTCCAAACACGAAATCAAGTCCCGGCGCCATACTATTCCAGTTCTGTCCGAGTGCCCGGGTGCTATCCATATACCCCGGAATGCGGCTGCGATAACTTTCGCCATAATTTACCGAAGCTCTTTTAACCATGGTAAGCAGTTGTCCGCCGGCTCTTGCAATTCCGGGCATTTCTACCGGTTCGTTGGCTTTTAGCATGCGGGCTGCTTTGCGTTCCTCACGGCGCTGCCTTCGCCATTTACGCAACGCAACTCTTTTTGGTTTACCTGTAAGACCCTTTATCACCTCGTCGCGGGAAGGCAAAGTAGATGCATTGGCGTTTGCGCCAGTATTTTCGCGTGATCCGACCTTGCTGTTACGGCCATTTTTGGTTGAATCTGACCGGCTGCCTGGCGCCGGAGCCTGGTCGAGCGCTCTCAACCACCTGCTTTTTGCATACAGCCTGGTAAAGTCGAACTCGCCATTAATGTTGTTTTCCTGGCTGTTTTCGATCGTATTTCCTAAACTGATTGCCAGCCGGCTTGCGCCGATCCAGTTGTACGTGGTTGTGTAACTATAGCGGGCATTTATCCAATCGGTAAGTGGCAGCTTGGAAAGCGGAAATGTGTAACTTCCGATCGCCCGTTGCTGGTACAGGGTATTTCTGCCACCGTTGAAAAAGTTTTTGCGGATGCTGTCTTTTTTTGCTCTTGTATCGATCGCGCCTTCGGGCTCATCAATACGCGCATTATTTACTGCTGAGAAATCTACGTTTAGTGATCGGGTTAAATCCCAGCGCAGGTTATAATACCTGTCGAAAGTGAAAAACTTGTCGTAGGTAGTATCAACACGGTCAACTTTATTATCGTAACTATTTACGATCCGCGGTACAAACACGCCAAACTGCCTGTTAACATCGGCCCTGAAACTTAATAAAGAGGGTTGCGGATTCAGGTTAAAGTCACGCACAAGCGCATACCACGGCGATTTTGATTTGATGATCTTTTTAAAAGGCTCAAAATACTTTGGCTGTTTATTGTATGTATAGCCTAATCCGCCCCGATGTTTACTCACGTCGTTCTTTAAAATCAACGGGTTGGTTTGTTCGTACTTGATATAAGAATAACTGAAGTCGAAATTACTGATACTCCAGAGCCGCGTTTTTGCACCGGGCATTACCCTTACGTTGGTGAAGTTGAGTGTTTTAATGGTCGTTTTATCTATTGCCGCGTTCTTCATTGCCGCCCGTTCTTTGCCTGTGGCGGAGTTTAGTTTATCTTTTAGTTTAATGTCGAGGTCGTACGGATCGTATTCGGGAGTAGTGATCGTTTGGTTAATACTTGCATACACCGGAATAGACATTCCCACCGCTTTCGGCAGCAGTTTGCCCATCTCAAGGTTGGTAGCAATATCATACTGCAGAAAGTTTTCCCGCGCTCGTTCGTTCACCCGCTGTTCGAGTGTACCAAAACCGCTGGTGTGGGTACTCGCGGAAACGGCAAGTGTTCCCAGGTCGGCCAACGTTACATCCACGCGGCCGGTAGCAGCATAACCTCCTTTTTCGTCTAGTTTTGAAAGGCGCAGCTCGTTCACCCAAACTTCGGCGTTCGCCGGAACATTATCAGATAGTACCGTATTTTCAATACCAATCAGAAATGCCTGCACCTCACCCAGGTTCGGGTTTCCTTTTATGGCATACCGTTTATTGCCGACCACCTCCTGGTAATAGCTATTTATACTATTCTGCGGATTGCTGTTACGCCGTATTTTAAGCTGAACTAGATCCTGGATGTTGAAATCGAGGTTATTGCTGTCGGGCCAAACCTTTCTCTGATCCGCCTCGGTATTGGCATAACTGCCGGGCAGCGTTACCTGCAATGGAATTTTTACCTCGTAATAGTTGTTAAGGAAGTCGCTTCCTATCCGTATTACCGCGTTTAGCTGGTTATTTTTAATACGCTGGCTCAGCGGTACACTTTCGGCGTGGATGAACATGCTCAGCGTACCATATTGCCTCATATCGAGGTTCATTGTTTTGAACGCGCCCCTGATATCATTCGTTTCGAGGTTACGGATCTGGAAACTCATCGCCTGCTCATTCTGCAACAGGTTTACGCCATTGTTACTCAATTGCTGCACCCTTTCAATTCCCGGAGGAATGACATAGTTCACCGGCTGTCTTTTGCTGTTTTCTTCCACGTTTACCGCAAGTACGTTAAAGGTGGTGTTGCCGGTGGGCGGAACATAATTGCCGGTTGTATCAATTTTAAACTTGAAATTTCTCCATTGATTTCGAACGAGGTCGAGCCGGGCAAAACGAAGTACTACTGAATCCTCGAAATCGGTTAGGAACAGGCGGACAAAACGGATCGACTTAAAGTCGGGAATATTACCCACCTTTTTTTCATAGTCAGAGATCGGGACGCGGAACAAATACCAGTTCTCATTTCCAGAGCTGCCATCAGCGTACCTGACTGGTACGAGCTGGCGGTCGGTGATGTATTTGGTGTTGCCCACGTCCATTCCCGGCTTAAGGTCAACCGCGTATTGATAATACTCTTCAGTTTCACTGAGGGTGTTATCGCGGTTTAAATCTTCATTGTCGGGATATAAAGTAGCTGCCGGGCTGAACTGGGAGTTGCCGGTTGCTATGGGCGAATTTCCCTGCGGGTTATTGAAACTTTTATACCGGCCAAGGATGCCTGTATTGGAAGCATCGTACGAGTTGTCGCGATACCATTTATAGTTGTCGTTCGAAGGATCCTGCTGCGCTCTTATGGCAAACGGCGAACTCGGGAAATTTGCGTTTACCCGGCTAACATAGTCGGCACGTTTAACGGCCTCACCTGCATCATCAAGACCATCGAAACCTACGTCCTGGTAAGGCCGGTCTGCGGGGTCGTTGCTAAAAGCTTGCGTTACCTGGATCGGGTTTACAGGTGTTTTACCCCATGCCGAAGTGTTGTCAACGGCCGAAGGTTGATTGGGCGAGTTTAAACCGTTTTCATAAAAACGGCGGCCGTCTTTCAAGATATCTTCACTTATAGATCCGAGGTTTAAGTATAGCTTTCCACCTGTACTGTTTGGTTTTTTAATGAAGGGATCCTGCACCCAAAACTCAACAAACTCTACGTTACTTGTTTCAAAATCGGTCTGGTCGATGGAGCGCATAATACCAGCCCAACGCTGCCGCGGATTTTTAAGTTTGCCGTTCGCATCTACCTGGGTAGGGCTGCTTTCGTAGTTGTAAGGCCCGATATCGGTAGGGTAGTAGGCAAGGTCGAAAGTCACCAGCTGGTTTTCACCCAGGTTATTTGTCTTTTGCGGATACAATTCCTGATTAAAGACGGCCCTTACACGCGGGTCGCTTAACTCGGCCACATTTTTCTTAAGCGGGTTATTCGAGCTGTTCCGGTCCTGCAAAATCGGCTCAATATTATACCAGGCTAGTTTTGCCCTGTTGAAATTGTACGGCAGCGAATCGTTTAACGCCGCCTCCGGAAATAAGCCGTTGCCTTGCGGCGTACTGGCGAGTGCCCACGAAATAAACGGAAAACGCAGATCGATGCTATTCCTGGTTCCTTCGAAATCATCTACATAAATCAATCCGTTGCCGCCGGCCCCAATCTGCGGCGGATGACCCGGTTTCAGGAATGCCCCTTCGCCATAAGCGTTTATGGTCGACATGGTATTGCTCTGGTAAAAAGGAAGTTTATTCAATAAACGGGTAAGCGCCGGCGATTCGGAGCGATAATTAAAATCGACTCCATACATGGTATTCCGGATCGGATCTTCACCATAGTTCATTTTTGTAAAAAAGGGCCGCTCCGACAGGCGGGCCATCGTGGCACCCAACGATAGTTTTTT
>Ga0181465_100428_pt1 | contig 16623 bp, 27 predicted proteins | sample InSIn3gowninarea_FD_119076 | JGI IMG/M metagenome (GOLD analysis project Ga0181465, IMG submission 119076) | Clean room microbial communities from NASA Spacecraft Assembly Facility at Jet Propulsion Laboratory, Pasadena, California, USA -... ... | reverse complement strand
CTCTATAAATACAAGCGCCACATACATTCCCATTCTCACTCTGCTAACGAGAAATTGCGCAGAATGCGGCAATTCATAAACGCATTCTTAGTGCTATGTAGTGCATATAGTACTCATGCTTTCTTCATTCTCAACTGCGAATTAGTGGCACTAGAGAGACTTGACCCTATCGTTCAACCTGGAGTCGTTAGTACACACGTTCACGCAGTCATGGGTGGAAGTGGATTTGCATCAGTCTATAATTACGACGCTGCAAGAGCGGCCAAATGCGTAACCTGTGTCGTCAACGTCGACAAGAGTAATTATTGGGTACCAGATGTAAGCAAGATCTCCATCCCTTCCCGCAACATACATTGATGTGCATTGCGTCCTGCTAACATCACCTATGCGCTGTAATCATGGGTTGCCATCCCCTAGTGAATTGTTTCTAACGCTTTCTAGCTTTATTGGTACAACGCTACTGGTGATCTAACATATCATCACATCGATGTTCATCCACGAGTATACTACCTGCAGCGTGGTAGCAACGTGGAACAAGTGAATGGAAGTACAGGACTTGCTCCGAAGGGCAGAATCATTGCTCCTCCTGTTGGATTAGTAATGATTACAGGTGACATGATGAGGAGAGTTTACAATGCATCCAATTTCGAAGATCAGGCAGTGTCGTAAGCACAACGCTTTTCTTCGCCTGCAGTTCTTCTTTAGGGCTAATTACATCACTAGCTTTGTTTGCCTCGATTATTATCATAATCATACTGGCGATGCTGCTTGGGATCAAAGAAATGATTTCTTCGAACACAACTGCCCCAACGGCATGCGTCTGCAATTGTTCTTCCCAAATTGTTGGGATGGCGTCAATTTGGATAGTGATGATCACAAAAGTCATATGGCATACTCGGGTGTAAGTAGGACTTCATAATAGTATGCCATGACCTTATCAACTGCACAGAACGATGGCAACGGCAAATGCCCATCCACACATCCAGTCCGAATCGTGTCAATCTTCTTTGAATACATCTTTGACGTCGGTTCATGGCCTTTCTACCCCGGTGTCACAAATTGGGTGCTTGCAACAGGAGATACTACTGGATTAGGTTTCCATGGGTACTTCCGTATTTTTGAAGGCGAGTAAGTTCGTATAGCTAAAAGGAATCGATTAGTGATTTCACTATGGGTTGGGATCCAGTCATTCTTCAAAAAGCGCTCGATACTTGCGGTCTAGAAACAGGCGGGGATGTCACTAAATGCCCAGCTCTACTTCCCTATTATGACACTGACGCTGCTAATGCCTGCAGAGAACAAGAGTTGGTCGTCAATGAGGATATTGGTATTCTGAAGGGATTGACAAAGCTTCCAGGATGTAAGCAAATCGCATAGTAATGATGCGCAGTTCTGATCGTGCTGTGCATAGGCAATCCACTGTGGACTCGAGGTATGATGGATAAACCTGGCTGTGCAACCAGTAAGTTGGCAGACTTTCTCAAGTCTAATCTCAGAATCTGATGTCAGGACCTAGTCGATCCGGTTCCAAATATGATATCACCTTTGCCTGTTTTGCCTCCCTACTGGCAAGCAACCGGATGTTATACAGAAGGCTCAAAAGGTCGTTCATTGGTGGCATCTTCTATGACCGATCCACTCTTGACCGTTGAGAAGTGTGTGAATTTCTGTGCAAGCCAAGGTTATTTGCTTGCCGGTATGGAATACGGATCGGTATGTTCTCAATCTAACCGCCTTGACGTTGATACTAACATTTCTTCTAGGAGGTAATCAAGATCCGTTACAGGTGACTGTCATCAATTTCTGATTCTTCTATAGTGCTACTGTGGACAAACTCCAGGACTTGGATCTAACATCACTAAGGACTCGAAGTGTAATATGCAATGTGGGGGAAATACCTACCAATCTTGTGGTGGTCCAGGTACATTGTCGATGTACAACAACACGGCATACTACTATCAAGACTGCCTGGCAAATTGGACAACAGTTGGCTGTGTAGCTGAAGCAAATATGACTCGCTTGCTGGTAGGAAAAAGCTACACCAACACCTCAGTTCCAGTTACCAGAGAGGTTTGTGGTGCATACTGTCAGTCGCTCGGAATGCCTTATATGGGATTGGAATACGGACAACAGTGTTATTGCGGAACTTCATTGGTAGGATACGGCAACACTACATTACCACCCCTCTTACCAGCCGCGACGTGCGGCATGCCATGCAAGGGCAATTCGCTCCAGTATTGTGGTGGTTCGAAAGCATTGAACCTGTACCGCTTCGATAACAAGACGATATGTCCAATCCAGACCCCTCCAGCATCTACACCTACCGCCTCAACCCCGACTTCAGCTCCAACTGGTACACCAGATTCCCCAGCGGCATCTTCGTCAGCTACTGCAATTGGTGCTTCTTTAGGCGCAGCTGCACTTCTGCTTGGTTCTAGTGGTATCTGGATGTATCGCCGTCGCGTTGCTCGTAGATCGCTGGACGTTGAGTCGAAAGCCTATAATCTTGCGGAACAGGGATCTTCAATCGCTTTGGCAGCTATGTACACGTCAAGCGATGCGCTCAATAGACCAGTGGGGCCTAGGGACAGAAGAACTTGATTACATGAAAAATGACCTTTCGGACTGAGGACGTACATCACTGATCAAATACCAATATCTTTGCGAATTCTCAATACCTATTGCTATAGCTATTATAATAGAATGCGCATCCAGATGAGCTCTAATCCATGAACAAGTCCTATCAGGCTACGCCTGCTCTATGTTTGCGTCGTCCGCTTTTTGTTCCTTTTCTTCGAACAAGGTTTTTTGGTTGAGGTTGAGCTCTTCACAGGAATGACGCCCGATGAGGTTGAGGTACCACTGTTAGGTGAGGTATCACTATTCACTACCGAAGGAGAACTTTGCTGTTGTTCCGATGATGTGCTCGAGGGAGGATTTGACGGGGAATCTGAACCGGCCGTCGAAGCTGTGGTATTTGAACTGGAAACTACCGGATTACCCGTCGGATTGCTGGCAGTTGATTGATCTGTTGAGGACCTTGGTTGAGATGACGCTCCACTTGTTTGGCCGCCATCGCTGCTGTTCGTGGGCAAACTTCCCGACGGAACGGCCACATCAGGTGACAGAGTGGCTGCCGAGCCGGAGGTAACAGTAGCACTACTGTTATCGTTCGTAGGGATGCTATTGTTTAAACTTGTAATTGGCGAGGGGGTTGGGCTGTTGCTCGATGATGTGCTCATTTGTGAGCTTGGTGAAGGCGTATTGACATTTTGGCTGGTGGTAGTTCCTTCATTCAACGACTCACTTCCGCTGGCAGCGGAGCCATCTGTGGAGAAATCTGCATTTGTCAACGAAGTCACATTCGGTGCACCTTTGATCGTCGTTGCATCCATATTTGCGGGCAAAGCCATCTTCTGACTAATCGCATACCTAGTTGGGTATAAGCTTCTGCACAATTCATTGCGCTCACATGGGATATTACCACCAAATGATGACCCATTGGGGATAATAGGTAGTTCCAGTCCCCGCGGGCAACTTTGAAACATCACTGACATCCACGCCTATTTCTAAATTCAGCAAGCAAACAGACGATTACCGATTATGATTTACCGTTCGGGCCAGAATTATAGCATCGCAATGCAAGCGCCCATGTATTGAACTTTGTGTTCATGCATGTTGTTTTCATATACAGCGCTCCAGACAATATATTCAGTGTATACTGCGAAGTGATATTGCTATACAAATGTGGAAATCTTGCTTTCATGAAAGTTTGCTGTATAGTATCAATCTGCATAAGTCCAACCTCTGTATCTGCGTATACTTGCGCGCCTTGTGATTCTTGCCATATTATGGCGCCAATGAAGTCTGCTGGGATAGTTTCAACTAAATGAGCTACAGTGGTGATGTCCTCAGACCAAGCTTGTAGCGCTGTGTTATCAGTAGGAGTAAATGTCAATGACGACGAGACTCCAGCGGGGTATATCTGACAGTGGATTAGTGGTATAAGGGGAAGAAGGTATAGATGCATCGCAGAAAGGTATGTAGGGAAATTTATGGGTATAGTGTAGGACAAAGATAACGGTGCCGTTGAACGGGACGAGAATCCTTTTGCCACTAAAACGTATCACTCCTACAGCCATTGATATAAGCCTAAAACTCGTCTATTTCATTCCAAGCAAGGCACATGTGTCGATCAAGGAGTTTGTAAAACCTCAGTGATGCATATGTGAGTATAGCAACGATATGTAGCTTGTTGTAAGTAATAATATCTTCTATGAGCAGTTTCAAGCCGGGCGAGTGCATTCTGACGATTAGTGATGGAGTTTACACTGCCAGAATGCAACTTGTCAACAACGATACAAAGCGGCATCATAATTGTGCCATCGATGTCTCTATCAGGTTTCTTTTGCTGAGAATGAGCAATTGTTTGTCAGTGTAATGTCCTATGTCTATTCGAGGTAATTTAATTCACTGGGTGTGGTACTACTATCACCGTTATATACACAACTCATTGTTTCAGCCCATTTTCATCCTGCCTCTTCTCTCCTCTCTCACTTCTCTCCTCTCTCACTTCTCTCCTCTCTCACTTCTCTCCTCTCTCTCACTTTTCCGCTCTCTCACTATAAAATTCGCGTTACGCCCTCCCCTCTGTTCTCCTCCACACTCGATTCTCCCCCGCCATTTTTTTGTGTTGTCCCCACCACCTTCACAAATTCACGCGGGGACCAACATTTTATGTTTCTACTACGAGTATCGATGATACCAAGTCTCTCTCTCTTCTCTCTTGATCGGGAGAAGGGCGGGTTGACCGCCGAGCGTTATCTGCTTTCCCTGATAATTCTTATCGTGAAGGGTTAGTTCGTCGTTCTGGATACATTCTCTTCTTCTCAATACACCCATACTCCTCATTTCCCCCATGAATATAATATATATACATAACATGATCTTGTTATGCCCATGCTTTCCCACCATTCTTCTCACGACCCGTCATTTTTGTAACCCACACATCGTTTCCTATTCTGTCACCACCAACTCCATATAACTCTGATCGCATCACGCAGAAGTCCACTAAAAAGATGGATGCCTCACCTCTAATCCACACCCTCCTCCACCTCCTAAACACCACCTACACTTCCAACGATCTCCCTCTGCACATAGCACACACTCAACAACTCGCAAGACTCACGAAAAAGGAAACTGAGCTCATACCAGAATGGAGAGCGGGACGAGCCGCCACCGTACCACATCTTCACTACTCACACACAGAAATCTAACGGTCAATAGGCAGCAAACCAGCTAGCAAAGTTACAGACCGATCTGAGAAACACGAGAACACCAACATGGGACGTATATGGAGCTGTGGACCTGTTTGTGAACGGGAAATGTACAGACCTGCCTGAAGAGATCAAGGTAAACAAGTTATACCATGGCTGCAGAATACTCACTAACAAAAGTATGGCTGATAGCTCTCAGTACAACAGGACTCTTTCTATAAATTGAACCCACCGGCCGTTTCCATGAAAGAACGCATCCTCGAAAAATTGATCAAGTCCTCACACGTCCCCTCACAATACTCTAGCTCAGCAGTCTTCGGTAATTCCGTCGATGCAGGCATACATAAGTAATACTGAACTACGACAGATATGGACTCTGTAACCTTTACTGTGCCATACTCGCATTCCGTGCGCTTGTCACTCAAGTACTGGCATGAAACGAAGAATTGGTTCTGGCATGTAGTTTCAATAACACTCTTGTTGACGCAATTACAATCGCTCTCGACAGAAGAGCTTGTATTTCGTGGGCAACGTGCCATCTATGATCAGTTTCCGTTACAGGCGGACAGAGAGGGGGAAGTTGATGATCATCCTGGCCTGCAACTACTCTTTGACTTCGTTCGTAAGGTGATCAATATTTGAGGTTTATGTGCGTCTAATCAGTTGCAGATGAACATACATTGGCGACCAGATTAGATATGATGGCGAAACAAACCTTGGTTCTACCGCTTTCGCAACTATCTGATGTGCAGTATTATCCAGGAAAGTCGCTCGGAATCCATTATTGGCCGTAAGAGTCCTACTTTCAGCGATAACTGTAAAACTTAGAAGCGTAGGAAACCCTCTCCGATCTGTCAAGAAATCGATAAGAGCCCTTGTACATTTCGGATTGAGCTGAATGGCGCTGCTCATCTTGATCCTCTCAATCCGGACATCAAATCACCCGGTGACCTTAGGATAACATTCGGCAACGATAAACAATCTACCAGCTGGTCTGCTAATTGCCAGGAGGTAATCGACACACGCCATGCGGTTAATACAACATCGCTAAATCTACTTCAGCTGCTACGAGTGAACGATATAGACAAAATGATAAGGCTAATATGCAAGCTGCATGGCGAATTGATCCTTGCCCAGATAGCTGGCGTGCTTCAAAAGTTGTTCCATCATGTCAGTCGAACCGAAAATGAATTACATCTTACCTATGCTTCTAATTCTTACTTAATACTCCGCATGAATTTGCAAACGAGTCAAATACAATTGCTAGACCATGAAGCCCGTTGGATCAGGAGAGAACAACAAGGCGATGCAATGCTGAGCATAGCAAAGCTTGTACATTTCCTTCGATCGGCAGCATTAGAGCTATCATCACAGCGCTTCAGAAGTTGTATTCAGCTGATAGGCTATCCGATCTTTACAAAGCCTGTATATTATCAGAGTGGTACAAGCTTCCATTCTTACACTCCTTCGTAGACTGACAATCTTTTAGAGCTTTTAACTGGACCTCATCATGTCTTGGTCAGTATGCCAGGATTTGACTCCCACGTCATAGATATACAGACAGAAGAAACGATTGGCTTTAATCATAACGTGGAATATAGTTTGCATCAAATTCGGTAGGAAACGTACTTTACATTCCAGATGGCAAGCCTAATTATTGATAGGGAAACTGAGAACCGTATTCAAATTATTGACTCGTATCATGGTCCATGGCCTTTGTTGTTAGCAATTGATGACTGTGGACTTGAAAGTGTCTCTGCAAATTTTGGTCGCGTTGCGGTCTTTGCGCGGATGGCCCTTCACGGCATGGAACTGGAAAAGCAACTGCGTAAACTAGGCAGTAAAGTGACCAGATTCAACTTGCGTCCTACTGAGCAAACAGTATGGCATCCTGTTTTATATGCTGAGATCTCGAACAAGTCGACTCGTCGTGGAGTTCGTGTGGTGGTCAAGTATGATATGCGCAGTGAATGCTTTGGCTTGAGTGTTGGGAATGATCTGGTCACGTACCTCAAGCTCTCAAATTCTGAATTTGCGAAATCTTTTCAACCATCCCAAGTTTCGGATAGTCGCAGCTTATTCCGCTTTTCGTTAGATCATATCACGTCCCTGAATACCCTGCTGAGCTTGCAAAAACAATTAATTGATATAGAATCAGAACTATAGTGGGAACTGCTCTTCCTTTTGGCGGTGGTCTCCCCGAACCCGACATCTAATCTTATCACCTTTTTCTTTTTCTTTTTTTTCTGTTCTTGAGATTCAGTTTCTGTTGTTACGTAGTTCACCCACCACTCGCTTCCACCTCCTCCGCTCACTTGCCCAATGTCTCGAATCCGCGCGCAAACCGATCCCTCTCAAGATATCTCCCCTCTTCTCACCCACCTCCATACGCCCTCAACTACCGCGCCACCACCACCACCAGCACCACCAGCAAAGTCAGCCTCCCGTCTGCGCCTTCTCCACTTCCAACTCCTCCTCACCCTCGCCCTCCTCCTCCTAGAACTAACACTAGGCGCAATCACAAAATCACTAGCACTAACAGCAGACGCATTCCACATGCTATCAGACGCACTAGCACTCATCGTCGCAATATACGCTGACAGAACCGCACAGAAAAAAAGCAATGAAATGCAAATGACATACGGGTATCAGAGAGCTGAATGTATTGGAGCGCTCGTGAATGCCGTGTTCTTATTGGCATTGTGCTTTACAATCGCAATGGACGCTATCATGAGATTCTTTGATTCGCAGGTGTGAAAACAGCTCTACTAGTCCTCGGTGAATGGCCCTGACTGATACCATTTTGGTAGAGGTAAACAATCCAAAGCTAATCTTGGTGGCTGGAAGCGTAGCACTCGGATGCAACTTACTTGGAATGTTCTTATTCCATGGTGAGCACTTTTGCGTCATCTCGTACAATATAAGCTGATTCAGGAAGGTCACCACGGACATGCTCACGGACATACTCATGGCCATTCACACAAGCACTCACATGACCACAATCACGCATCTTCTCATAGCCATAACCATGGACATTCACACAACATACACAGTAATAGCAAATCTCGTGCTAGCACACACGATCACCATAGTCACGGTCATAGCCATAATCATGTTGACAAGCAATCTAAACCGCACGCGCCAGCTACCTTGCATGACCATAAGCCCGAATCAAATGGTTCTAAAGCCATTCAAACCCATATACAGAGTTCAGCACATCCTAGACCGCACTTTGCGGGCGATAATAGTCAGCCAGCTTCGCTGAGAATAGACGATGATGAGGATGATGAATCTCAGGTGGTTCCTTCGAGTGGACCTCTGACTCCAATCAACATGGGATCAACTTTCACAAGCATGGAGAATTTGTCGGTGCCGAACTTCCAGGGCACCTCAACTCCTACACCATTGCATATAAATCAAGAGCAGATTACCGGAGCAGCAGAATTCAATCAAAGTATCATCCATATAGCGCAAGAATTGGAAGGACATCACGGACATGATCATCATGATCACGGTAGCATGAATATGCATGGAATCTTCTTGCATCTGGTTGGCGATGCACTAGGGAGCCTCGGAGTCATAGTTACTGCTTTAGTAAGCTGGCTTACTGAGTGGAAATATAAATGGTTGGTAGATCCGTTATTGAGGTATTTGATTATTCCGCTATATCAAGATAGCCGTATGATACTGAACAGCCTCTAGTATTTTCATCACAATTCTTATTCTTTTCAGTACCGTGCCACTCATACGATCAGCGGTATATATTCTTTTACAAGGGGTCCCATCCTCGGTATCGATTCCCCGGTTACGGGAGCTTATACTGTCTCACGATGGCATCGAATCTATACACGAATTTCACATTTGGGCGCTAAGCGAAAGCAAAACAGTGGGATCGTTACATGTGGTGTTGTCGCAATCGGTAACATCAGCAGAATGGATGAAGCTCGGAAACCAGATTACTGAACGCCTGAATTCGCATGGTCTAATGAGTGTCACTATACAGGCGGAGTGGAAGGGAACTAGAGATCATGAACGCTGCTTGCTCCGGAATTCAGCATAACAACCAAGAAGCAAGATTATAAAGTAGAATATGGCTGGTAATTTCAGCCTTATCAACAATAGAGACGATGACTACGAGCGACGAAGATTGATCGAATGGCTTGCTGTATAGTAAGCTAAAAGTTGAGGATTTGTGCTCGGCGCAGGTTCTGACTGAACCGGAGGCATGAAAGGAAATGCCGCTTCAGTGATACAGCGACAGATAGCGAATTCCTTAGCATACTGAATTGAAGTGAGAGGGGCTATAGTGATCGTCGACAAACAATCTCAGCATTACACATCTTTGGATTTGGTGGAGATTTCTTTGGAGTTCTCTGTTTCCAATAGGACACTCTCCACTTCGGATATACTGTCGGTTGAGGACATTTTGGAATCGATTTTTGGTTTTGCATTGAGCAAACTCCTCCTTCGCTGCTCTTCATTATCTTGTCTGTCGACTTCTTGTATCTGCCTAACAAGAAGCCATGCTTCGGCTATAGTCACTACAATTCCAGTTGCAATGGCGAGTAGCATTCGATTTTCCGTATCATTGCCTACAAGGTATGCTCCCCAATAATAGCTTGCGATACCAACACCAATTATACTAAACAATGCGTTGACGATTGCTGCAATGATTCGTTTATCTCTTCCTTTGTTTTTGGGTTCCTGCTGTGCATGTTCCGTTGCGTAAAATCTTTGTTTCTCGTTTGTTATTGCTGCGGATGATGGTCTCGATGCGGCTTGTATTGCGCAGTACTTGTTGAATGCTTTGTGTGCTTGTAGTGCGTGTGTTTTTGAGGAGAGCAGAGTGATGAGTTGGGTTAGGATGGGGGGCGGGTAGTGTGCATGTGTTTCTGTGAGATTTCGTTAGCGCATTTGTGAGTGAAAGAGGGGGAAGAATGGTATGGTACCGATATATGTGAGCGCTGCGGATGGGTCCTGTGATTCCAAGAGTGTGAGAAGAGTGGTATCTGATTGTGGGTGCTGTAGTGTGGCCATTTGTTTTGAGATAAAAGTACGAAGGCCAAGAAAGAAAAGGGCTTGCTTGATATGACAGAGGGAACTGTACAACACAAAGCAGATATAACTGAGTATACCGCTCACAAAGACTTTAATAAAATTGGTATACGACTTAATCTCTCCTTCTGTTCCTTTCTGCCTCTCAGGGAATGTACAGGCAGGCAGTAAAAACTTTACTGTGTAGATTAGCTATCTACCCTTGCCTTTATCTTTCTTTCCCTATTTTCTCTGCCTTGCCTAGTTTTTTTTTTTCATAACAAGGGGTCCCTTCACCCACCCGCACCTCGTTCACGCCCTGCTCTCTCTTCCTCTCCCTCTCCACTTCACTCCCCATCCACAAATCAAGAAATGTACGCACCACTCTCCTTCCTCTTTCTCCTCCTCCCCTTCCTCTCCCTCACCACCGCCCTCCCCTCACTAAAATCAACACCAACCTCACGCCTAAACTCCAAAAACAACATGCTCATCACAATACCAACACTACGACACTTCAAATTCCACGGAACAGACACCACAGTCCCACTGCTCATACACGCAACACAAACACAGACATATCAGTTCGTACTACAAAAGTCTGGGAAAAGAGTACGAGTGCTAGGACACACAATCGGAGGGAAATGGTTCAATGGACACAGGGAAATGAATGTCACACCTGTACAAACCGTTACACAAAATACGGCCGCATTGAACAATATGGAAAGGAAAGTAATAGATACCAAGGACAAATTGAATACTACATTACCTTTCGTGGCGGCAGCGTTCATACATATACCAAGCAAAAGCGAAGATGGGACATTCCGACTGGAAATTTTGTCTGAGCAGGGGAAACATCTCGCCTACTCGCCAAATTTCTCTGTCTGGTCTCTCAATGGAAATACCTTGGTCAACTATGTCGGCAAGAAGGCCGCACGGACATGGTTTTATGCCACCTTTCCATTCCTCAAGCTTAGCTCATGGATGCCAGGACGGCTGGGTCGATGGGCCGCTAAGCGTTTGGACTCTGCGACTGGTGCTTCAACAAAAGCTGGTAAAGTTTGGGAGGAATCTGGAGGTAAAGGAGCGGTGGATTCAGTGGTAGCCAAATACCATGAAGTCGAAGAAAAGTTCAATTATGATAAATGTATGCTTCGTACTCAACGTGGCATCGAAGTCGATAATGCTCTGGGCAGACAAGGCAAACTAGTACTTGCTTGACCCGATATATATGCATATATATCAATATGATACGTTATAATCTATCTACCATAGATTATTAACTTCAGCTATACTCTATAACGGTGTGTTCACATGTCAATAGATATAAAGACTTGATGACAATTCCTGCTTTGTACATTCTTCTGCCTTTGTGGTAATATAGGACCTTCAACAGTGGATTCCTCCATCACAGGTCTACGATTTACCTTACTTCTTTTCTGTTATGTAGCGAGGATCCCTTTCCTTGAAGATCAAGGCCCTTGAAAACCAGGCACTCATAACCTATTTTAGAGCTAGCCGATTCTCGTAACTCTGCTTTCGATATACCCAAAAGCTCTCTCCCATCATGGTCTTCCACCTCCCAAACTCACCGTTCGCCTCCGCCTCAGTCCTGAATTCCAAACAAGATTTCCTCGTCACACGCACAGAAGGGTTTCTAGTACAATACCACGGTCGTCAAACCATCTATCCGATCCTCATCAACAGCGCAAAACAAGAACAATACAGATTCATACTACAGAAATATGGATACAGAGTAGGATGGCTTGGACATTGGATTGGGGGGACAGTATTACGAGGATACAAAGAAACTGATGTCACACCCGTAGAAAGAATGACACTGCAAAATTCAGCATCACTGGCTACAGAAAAGGCCAAGATCTTGGAGAAACGGAACGCATTGGAAACACCGTTACCGTTTGTGGCTGCTGCGTTCTTGCATATCCCCTCAAGCCGAACAGATGGATATTACCGTATCAAGATCTTGTCTGAGAATGGGAAGAAAGTGGGTCATTCCCCATCTTTCCGTTTGTTTTCGAAGAATGGAGGAAGCACTGTTCGTGGAGCTAGTCCTAAACAGACTGGTCTTGAGATGATCTACAAGAGTGGTACCGCAGCAGCGTGGGCAGCTACCTATGCAGCCATGCCGTTTTGGAGTCTTGGTCAATACTTGCCTGGCGGTATGGGTCGTTATGCAGCCAAGAAAGTATTCAAATGGAGTGGGGCTAAAGATTCATCCGAGCATTTAGCAGAGGAATACGATTTGAACGGTAAATGGTCTCGCGGAAAGGCGAAACTTCAACAAATGGATGAAAGTGTGGATTTTGAAGCGTATGGTGTACGACGTGAACGGGATATTGCGTTGGATGAGGCGATGGGGAAGGGTGGAGTTGTTGTGTATGCGTGAGTTTCGTAGGTACATTGTATAGATCGGTCCGTTTCGGGTACTTTCACGATGCTGCATTTGTCCGTGCAGAGTTTGTTTTTATTTTTTTTGTCACCACTTACGGACACCAAAGTTCTTGCTCTCATTGTTATGTGGATATCCGTTCTCCTCCCGATATTCTTATACCTCTTCACACCAACTCCATCACAGAACCACGTATCCTCTCATACCACCCACTCCGCTTCACCAACTCCATCCGTCCAGCACCCACAAAATGCAACAATGCAACACACGGAACGAACATTCATCATGGCAAAACCGGATGCAGTACAAAGGAAATTGTTGTGGCATATCATACAGGTACACTCACAATCGAATGAATATTAAAAGTAAAGAGCTAATAGGAAGACACGTAGCGATTCGAACAAAAAGGATTTCAGTTAATAGCTATGCAGCTGCGGCACGCTAATCAGAAGTCGTTAGAAGGTAATCTTGAGACGATCGTAACAACTGCATAGATGTGATGTCTGGGGATACTAGTGGGTCAGTGTGTGGTTGTTAGAGTGTTGATTGAAAGCTCGTGCCGCGGCTTCGGACACCTCCTTCCCAGATCAAGCTGAGGAGTCTAACCCGCCGAAGGTGATGGGCTAGTGTAGCTTTAGCTGTTGCACCGCTTATATGCTCATGAAGGGCAACTGAGCACCTGGGTAGCATGAGAAGAGAATATCGCAAGCAATCGACCGCCCTCCAGGCAGATTCTCCAGCCACTTGATACACCTCATCAGGCCTATAGTACTATACTGACACCATTCTTAGAACACTATAGTGAACACAAGGATAAAGCGTTTTTCACAGGTCTGATACAGTATATGATGTCGGGTCCAGTTGTTGCTATGGTGTGGCAAGGCAAAGAGGTGGTGAAATCTGCTCGTGTATTACTTGGTCCGACCAACCCTTTGGATGCACCGCCTGGAACGATACGGGGAGATTTAGCTATTGATATGGGTAGGAACCTGTGTGTAAGTGTTTTGTGACGTGATGTTGTGATTTCAAGACTGATTAAACGTTGGGGTTAGCATGGTTCAGATAGTGTTGCGAATGCTGCAAAAGAGATCAATTTGTGGTTTCCGAATGGTGTTACGGCGAGGGAAAGTAGGTTGGATGCTTATATATATGAATAACCACCACAATTCTCAGTAGTCTTATATTTCCGCTTGAAGCTGTGATTGATGCAGAGTTTCCAATCGCCCAGCCATTCTGATCAGACATTTTTGTGTGCTTGCGTGTCCCTCCCAACGCTCCTTTGACTCCCATCATTAGTTGTTACAATGGCGACCCGTCTTCTCCCCCTCTCGTTGTTTCGACATATCGCATCGACATTAGATATGAATCTCACCGACCACCTCCTGGACGCATTAGCAATGGACGCTGAACACGAGTTACGGAGTTTAATTACTGTACCCTTCCTTCTCCTCCCAATCTTCGCTTGTGATATACAGCACAAACTAAAAAACACAGCAAACAGACATCACTCACATTCCTCTCCCACTCCAAAAAAACAATACTGGAACCAACACACATACAATCAGCGCTAAAAGTACGAAACGAAAAACCAGTGTTTGGATTCAATCATAATGGGAATGTGAAATATACAGCTGTCAAGGAAAATAATACGTTTGTGATGGAAGATGAGATTGTGGATTTTAATACAATCATGAATGAGAAGTTTCCAATGGTACCGCTGGAACCGACGTATAGCGGTAAGATCACAAACGCAATGTGAATCTAAAGGACTAAGCTCAATGATTCGTTAGCGCATTGGCTCGCTATTGATGGCGTGCAGCCCGCAGTCCCTCAAAACCCCACAACTAAACAAGGTAGATCGTTCTCTATTGTGTGTCGGCCACCAGTCTAAATCGAAACAGATGCCTCGGCTCAGAAGAAGATGTCAAACCAGGTTGGCATCTCAGTTGAGAGCGCAATAGCAGAGGCCGAGGGAAGACCTCTGGTTCGGCATATTATATCACAAGAGCTACAGGTCTACTATGAGAAGTTGACGCAAGCTCTCATGCACGAGAGCCAAGACCTAAAGCTGATCGCCTGGCAAAGTCTCGCCCAAGACCCTGGACTTCATCAGCTGGTTCCATATATGGTCCAATTCGTACAAGAGCAGGTAAGAGTGATCAGTATTAAGACTATGGAAAGCCCTAACGGAATTCAGGTACAACGAAATCTACGAAATTTGCATATCATAGACTCGATGCTGCATGTCGTAGGGGCGCTGCTAAAGAACGAGACCGTTTTCATCGAGCCATATGTAAGTTACAGTGACGCATCGTGGGGCGCCTACTAACACGACGATAGCTACACCAACTGATGCCACCTCTTATAACCTGTCTAGTTGTCAAAGGTATGGGTCAAGGCGAGAATGAAGATCATTGGGCTTTGCGTGATGCTGCGGCAACCCATCTTGCGGAAATTTGCAACACTTATGCGCATTCATACACCTCTTTAGCGCCAAGAGTGACTCGGACGTTGATGAGAGCCTTGACCGATCCAGACAAAGATCTAACAACCCAATACGGTGCACTGATAGCATTACCAAAACTAGGCATCGAAGTTATGCATAGTCTACTTATACCCTATCTGCCAAAGTACTTTGAGCGACTTCGTACACTGAGAACATCCTTTGAGGATCAGCAACATGAAGCTAGCAATCAAATGGAAATAGATCATGAGCGGCCGCAAGTTCAGGCAGGGATCAACCCCATTGCTTTGAACAAATGCACTACAGCAACGAAGGTATGATAGATACAATCATGAGCATAATTCCAAGCTGATCTTTCGCTAGTCTGCTGCTGCAGCGTATCTCCGACATGAATTACAAGCTATGAGCGCAAGGGGCAAGGAGGATGATTTACAGATTCTCATTGATCAGGTTGATTTTGGCCGAGATATCACAATGATTATAGGCATGGCTAATACATATCAAATAGCAGATGAGTTGATGATAGACCGATGATCCGGCTAGTAGCTCTCGATCCAACAGGCTTGGTATGACAAAGTTGTAAAAAGAGGCGAAAGATGCGAGTGGGGAAGCAGGTACAAAACCGGATGAAGTGTTGATATGAATAGTAGTGCTTACGTGTATATATTATGTATATGAGTATTTGGTATGTCATCGGTTCCTCTTCGTCCGTATCTGATCTTCTCCCGTATCTGAATATCTACACAATGTTTCTACCTAAAACAAATATGTGTTTCATATGGTGTATTCTGATAAGATGCTTGTCGTCATTTTGTCAATATCGCTATCACCGTTGGAAATGTTAACGGTGGCGCAAGTCACACGAATCTTAAAATTTTGAAAAAACGAATCTTTATTTGAACTGGACTGACGGAAATGACCATTTTGAAATCTGCTATGAAGTTATCAAAGCATATTTCGTCCCCACATGTCATCGCAATATCGGTCATAAGAAGCTATATCGTAGTTAGCACGGGATTCCCGAGAAGTTCAAAGAGGTCTACCCAGAAGGATACTAGCTACATAGTCACCTATGTTATGTATGTATATTCTTTTCATCATCGGAAGCATCTGTATCTTTATTCTGATTGCCAGACGTTGTATGCCGCGCATTCTCCAACGCCGATTGCAAGACGCAATGTTTACCACCAACATCGATTTTAGGTATCGCTCCATACCATTTATCAGGTACGGTCGTTCCGAAAAGCCTGTGGCTCGTCATGAACAAAGAAGAAACTGGTTTAGATTCATCAGGAACAGGTACAATTGTCAAATAATTTAGCTGCTGTTGCTTTGTACGTCTATCGTTCGGTAATCATATCGCCATGCGCAAAGAAGCACGGCGTCGCTCAAGTTTCCGCATGATATCTTTACAAGAGCCATCGGTGGCGTAGCCCCCAGTG
>Ga0181465_100426_pt1 | contig 16632 bp, 12 predicted proteins | sample InSIn3gowninarea_FD_119076 | JGI IMG/M metagenome (GOLD analysis project Ga0181465, IMG submission 119076) | Clean room microbial communities from NASA Spacecraft Assembly Facility at Jet Propulsion Laboratory, Pasadena, California, USA -... ... | reverse complement strand
AGAGATGGAGTTCTTGAACATCTCCTCGCTCAGCACAGCGTACCGATATGCTGTCAAAATCAAGCAAAAGTTCAAACAGAAGAAGCGAGACTTTGGATCTGTGAATCTGAAGACCAAAGGACAAAGCCAAGGTGGGGTGACCCAAGACAACTCGTCGAAGCCACAAGAAAAGAACAACACCACGAAGTCAAAGAGGGACACAGGAAAGTAGTATTAGTTCCACAATAGTCCCACTCATAATACAAGTGAGTGTTGGACCAAGCAGTCGCTGGTGGCGGAGTTGAAGGTGTTAGAGTCGGTCTAGTAGCCCTCCACCAGAGATCAAAGCTCTTTGCATTTCATGATTAGGTGTCCCATCAGTGTGATCATATTGCATTTCGTTAGGCATGCCATAACTCTGGTGGAGCAGGTTTGTGTCATTTATTCCCCTCGTGTTTGGCACTGCTGGTTCAAGTCTGTTTAAGTAAATAAAGTCTTCAAGGGTCATTCATCATCTTGTTTTAAATTTCGAGGTCTTAGGTCTAGGGTTGAGTCAATTTTGTCTTGAGAGGTCATAAAGGACCAGAAGGCCAAAGGGATGTCCTTCATAAAGCATCATTTCAATAATTCTCATCATTGTACAGCTAAATTTTCACCTTGTTTTCAAAACTCTATTTTTGAAGAACACAGGTCATTACCTCATTTTTGTAAAAAATTGTCAAAATTTCAAATTCTCCAAATGTTGAAGCGCAGCCTTGGTCTCCTTTTCCAAAGCATCTCAGAAGCCATCCCTGCAAAAATTTTCAAGAGAAATCATCATTTCAACCAATTTATTTTAAAAAAGGAAACCAGAAGTCAGAGCCTATTAATTCAAAAAGTGTCAACACTCAAACATTATAAAGAGGGTTTTGGGCAAATAAAAATAAAAAAGGAGCCTATATAAGCACATCCCTCTTCATTAACAACTCATTTACCTCTCACAAGCAAAGTGAATCCTTGCAAAGGCAATTTCAAGAGTCATTGAGCAAAACGGGCAGTTTCAGGGGCGCGCTACGCACCCAGGGCGCGCTACGCATCAGCGCGATTTTCCCAGTGTATTTTTGCTCAGGCGCTACACACCAGAGGGGCGCTACGCGTTGGGCAAGGTGCGCTACGCGTTGGGTTTTTTGCCCAATAACCTGCCAGCAAACAATCAAATCCTCTTTTCACTCAAGCAAATTTCAGGTAGGCCTCTCCTCCATGGCTGGTTTTGGATTTTCAAGATGAATAGGAAAGAAACATGTTAAAAATGCCATGAAAATTAGAAGTTAAAACCCTACATTGTTGTGTGAAATTTAAAGACCTAGTTTGTGCTAAGGTTTCAAAGTGTTATGTTATCCAAGGTTTTCCCATTTTGACCCCTCTTTTCCCTCATATTCACCAGCATTCTCCTTGAAATTTCCCATAAAATTTTATAATATCCTTACTTAATCCCAAACCCTACTCAAAAAAAAAAAAACCCAAACCCTACCTCACCCCAAAACCCTACATAATCATAATTTCCTATGACCATTCCCTTCCCTAAATTTCCTGTTTATTTTTATTGTCCCTAAATACCTCATGTTTCCCTTTCCCTAACAATCCCCTTGTATTTATGTCCCCTTGGTAATAGCATTTGAAAAATTCAAACAGCAATTAATTGTGTGCAAAGTCAGCATTACATTTCAGTCATTTTGCCTCCAAAACTATGTCAGAAACCGAATCAGATTATGAGCAGAGTTATGACAGTGATTCAACACCGGAGATAGAAGTGCCAAGGAGGCATCACAAGGGTGGTAAAGGTGATCGGCATGTCAGGGAGGAGCCCACTTCTTTGGCTCATTTGCAAGCTTGTCCACTGGCAATGACGTGTTTTCAGTACCAATCTTGTTTTGGATATTGTGAGCAGATTTCACAAATTCAACATCACAGAGAACTAGTCCGTTTATTTGTCCTACATTTACACAACGGTCATGTGAACCTTGCAGGAGTGGACTTCACCCTATCACCCGAGATTGTTGCTCAAGCCACCGGGATACCAAATGTTGGGGAGGAGTGGAACAAGCGCCAGCAGTTAGACATATTTCATTATGAGCCATATATCAAACCCAGGTGTATGAGACACCTAACTGCTGTTTTTACTTTCAGATTCCTAAGGGATGAGTATGCACCCTTGATGAGGCTCATTATTCGCTATTTCACTTGTGAGGGCAGATTTTCACGTCTCTATTCGTACCATATCCGTTTGTTGATGCATTTCACAAGGGTACGAATGATGAACATTCCATTTTTCATGTGTCACAATATAGAGAGGATGGTGCCCTTGGTACAAAGGAAGAGCCCAGCACAGCAGCACAAGAGTATCTATCATTATGCACTGATCAAGATCATAGTGATGCGTCAGTTGGTACAGCAGGGTATTGCTTGGGAGGATTTCATTTCTCGCGACTTTTTCACGGTACCACAGCCACCTCCTGAGATTGTCCATGATGAGGGAGGGCCTTCACATCAGTTTGACATTCCAAAGCCCGAGCATGCCGGTAAGTGCCCCAAAAGTGGGCTCAAAGGCGCGCTACGCATCAGGGAAATTTGCCAGTTTTTCACTTACAGCTCAGGAAAACGCAGTATTTGACCAGTTTTGACTTTTGGTGGGATTTTTCACCTTCCTTGATGTAATTAATGAAATTTCATGATGACATGACACTTATTTACCTATTCTAGAAGATTCATTCATAAAATAGCAAAAAATTAATGAATGAATTGGTTTCCTAGCTTATAGAGGCAAGTTGTTTTGATTGCCTAGATTGTCGTGTTTTGTTTAGAATTGGTTGAAACAGCTCCTAGGATGATGAGCTCGACCCTAGAGGCAAGGAAATGTGTTAGCTTGCCTATATTATGTATCTTCTTAGTCATTTTCATGGTTGGACTTTTGAGGGATAAGCTTATACTGTATTACACTTTGTATCTCTGCAATTTTGGCAAAGGAAAGACCAGGGTTTTGCAGCACTATTTGGGATTCCTGTGGTTATTTGTGTTGATGGTGTATTTCTCTCATGTACTTGTAAGTTTTTTATGTGTATCATTTTCCTACTTTTCTCTTCTGCAAATTAAGCAAATGAAGTGTTAAGGTAGAATTCATGGTTTTCTATGCTCTGCCTTTAAGTTTGCTTAATATCTATGTTTTCATCTGTTTAAGGAGAACTCCTGAAAGTTTCTTGCTCTCCTTAGCTCCTCACCGGTCATACCTATCCATTCACTTCCCTTAAATGCATCAAGACAATTTCCTACCTTGCCCCAAAAAGACCTCTGCAAAAGCTGTGTCTCATCCCCGCACCCAAAATTGCTTTTCCCTGTTTTCCAACAAAACCCTAAAATTTTGAAATCAAATTTTCCCTATCAATTTACTAGCCTAAGATCAGTATTCTTTATTGGTCATCTCAGCCCCTTTGAAGACCTGTTTCCGAGATAGACCTGGAGAGAGCCCTCTCCTGTCCTCGTAGGGCTAGCTACGAGGCTGAGCTTGGTTTGATGTTGCCTTGAGTTTCGCCTTCCTCAGCCTGAGGCAAATTCGAGCGCTAACATATTGGCGACCATACTGGGGAGAACAAACACATCCTTTGCTGGTTGATGTGTTTATTTCATAAGTCTTAGACGGAGTCTGAAGATATGCTAGGTAGCCTTCGAAACGCTTTTGCTTTGCATAAGCGCAAGTAGATAAACGCTGCTTCAGTCGATCTCCGTGAGCTTGTGAACATAGCACTTCAATTACATTTTACCCCAGTACATTTGTAAACTCTGAAACTTTTGATGATAAGTTGAGAGTTTTCACAGGCTGATTGGTTTTTGTTCCCTGATATTGTAAGAATAACAAGCTGGCTTCAAATCCTAGTCCTATATTTAAATCTCATTCATGCCTGGCTGTTTTTAAGTATTTTGAAGACATTGATTTTGATGAGAGCTTTGAGTTGTCTCTGTTCAAAACCAAATCTGAAAGTGCACTTGATTCTCTAGTTCCCAATCCTGATTTTGCAGTTGCCCTTGAAATTGAGAGACACAATAAATTGGTTGAAAACTTCATCCTAAGAACTCTTCAGACAGATATCCAAGCTACTAATCTTGCTGATTTCGTCGAAACTATATCTGTCCATATTGGATCCACTATCACGGCGCATGAGCAGACTGAACCGCCTTTTATCTCCGTTTCTCCTATAATCACATATCCCGAATCTACAGTCGGTTCTCCTTCTACATCCCATATCACTTCTCCTCCTCATACTCCTCATACTACAGCTACACCTACTCCACCTACTACTCCTAGACCAAATCCGCCCAGAGCAATGGCTGCTCGGTTTTCTCCTCTCGCTCTTCCTCAAAATCTGCATGATATGCCCGCCGATTATCAGAGCAAAATTCCTATGTTTGATGGCACTCCTCAAAGTGTTTCCGCTCAGTAGCACATAGACAAAATGGAAACTTTCTTTGATTTATATGAGATAGATGAAGAAGATGTAACTATGTGTTTGTTTGTACAAACATTCGGAGGAGAAGTAAGAAAATGGTTCAGAGGTTTGACAGCTAGGAGCATACCCACATTGGATGAACTTCAGAAGCAGTTTCTAGACCGATGGGAAATCAGAAAGGATCCACTTCAGATCAATGCCGAGAACAACAATCTCAAACGCAATCATGGTGAGTCTGTCCAAGATTATATTATCAGATTCAACACAGTTTACAATGCTATTCCAGATGATTTAAGACCATCTAGAAAATCAGATCTTCTCAAATTTCCGGATGGTTTTGATCCGGAGATGGCTTATTCATTGCGAGATAGAGATCCGCCTACCTTGGAGGATATGCAGAAAATCGCTGTTAGTGTTGAAGCGAATTTGAATGATAAAAGAGCAAGGATGAAAGCTGAAAAGCGAGTGACAATCAAAGAAGAAGCTTCTACGTCAGATCAGCTCCTTCGCAAGGTAGAAAGGATGCTCGAAAAAGTCCATCTTGACAAGCCAGAGCCGCAGATTCGCAATCCTAATTTCCGAGGTCCGCAGTAGCCACAATACAGAATTAAGCACCGTGAAACAAGGACACAAGAGTCAGCAGTTCAGCAGCAAGTAAAAACTCCTCTTCAGCAGAATTTTGTTAGCCAGGAATCCGAGGATGAAGCTGATACCGTAGGGGAGGAAAATCATTTCTTCACTCTTGATGATCTGCCTACCTATGTTACAGAAGAGGAAGAATTTGTGGGAAATTCCATCATCCACCAAGATGAGAATTATATCTTATCAAATGATGCGGCGCTTGAGGAAGAATCGGAGGAGTACCAAAGAGGATACTTGAATGCTTTGTTTGCCCAGCAGAAACTATTAAGAAATCGAGCCGTGCCCATAAATCCTATTCAGAAAAAGAAAGAGACTTCAGCAAGAAATGGTTCAGCTGTCCCACAGAAAGGAAAAGAGATAATTGATCCTGCAGCAGATCAATCATCGTTAAGCTTAGATCAAATTCCAGCTAAGAATGTCTTGATGGATGTGGTTGTGGCGGATATTCCTCCGCGTTTTGGTATGCTGCTTTCAAGATCTTAGGGAGCTAAGTTGAAAGGTACACTTCAGCTAGATTTTTCATATGCTACAATTCCAGTCTTCGGTCAAATGAGAAAGTTATATCGGGAGCAAAAGATGAAATACATGATAACCAGCAAAGAAAAGCCAATAAATCATCCTGTAAATTATGTACATACAAATTTAGAGTCATTTGTTTTGTTTGCTGATAGTTTCAATGAGGTAGATAGTCAATTAGTTCAAGCAGAAAATATACCAGAGATTACCGAAAATTTTAGAGAGGTTCTACAAAAAGAAAGAGAAGAAAAGCCAACTACCATGGAGCAAACAGCTGAAGCTAAGGGGCAGCAAACAGAAAAAACAGAGGCAACACAGTTTCAGCACTTGGAAGAGGATGAAGATGGTCTTTGGACCATCGATTTTGATGGCGCTGTGGGCAGCGATGGCGCTGGTATTGGTGTGTGGATTCGAAGTCCCTTTTCTGCCCGAGACAAAGTCCCAAGCAAGGTGAGAGTGTGTTCTTATAAACTAGCATTCGATTGTTCAAATAATGAGGTAGAATATGAGGCTCTTATTGCTGGCCTTAAAATTCTTCGCAAGCTGAAAGCAAAGAAGATTGCAGTCTATGGTGATTCCGAGTTGGTGATAAAGCAAGTTAAAGGTGAGTTTCAGGCAAAGCATCCTCGTATGAGGGCATATCAAAATGCTGTCCTAGATATTTTGAAGTTGTTTTCTGAGCATACTTTGACATGTGTACCCCGCATACAAAATGGTGTTGCTGATGCATTAGCCAAGGCAGCAAGTAATTTAAAAATTCCAATGAATTCCAGCAACAAATTTGACATTTATGTGAAGCACCGCCCCACAGTTCCGGATAATCAACGATGTTGGCAAGTCTTTCAGGATGATGAAGAAATCAAAGATTTTCTGCAGATTGAAGGTGAGTTTAAAGACATCTCTATAGATACAGAACCAGATGAAGTAAATCAAATGGATGTGTTGCAACTTAAGGACAATTTTATTCCTAAGGGATTGATTCCTTTGGAGGAGCCGTTTGATCAAGATGATGTAGCCCGCAAACCGACATTGAGACCAACTGAAGAAGGTGTTGAAGAGGTAAACATTGGAGCAACTAAGAATCCCAAGATGGTAAAGCTATCAAAGTCATTGTCACCAAAGGTAAAGAAGGAGTATATCAGATTGTTATCTTCATTTTCTGATGTCTTTGCATGGGATTATTCAGATTTGAAAACATATGACACTAATATCATTCAGCATACTATTCCTATAAAGCCAAATCAGAAACCTTTCCGTCAAAAGTTGAGGAGAATCAATCCTAAATTGCTGCCATTGATAGAGAAAGAAGTGAACAGGTTGTACAAGTCTGGAATTATAGTGCCTATCATATTTTCTAATTGGATATCAAATTTGGTGCCCGTAAGAAAAAAGACCGGTGAGATCTGTTTATGCATTGACTTTAGAAATTTGAATAAAGTATCCTTAAAAGACAATTATCCGCTGCCCAAAATGGATCATATATTGCAGCGAGTAGTTGGAGCATCAAGGATGTCGCTACTCGATGGCTATTCTGGGTACAATCAGATTTTGGTGCATGAGGATGATCGTGACAAAACTGCATTCACCACTCCATGGGGAACATTTCATTATGCAAAGATGTCGTTTGGTTTGAAAAATGCAGGTGCCACTTTTCAGCGTGCCACTATTCAGCAAATTGAGTAGCCTCGGAACAAAAAAGAAATACAGTCCTTTAATGGTAAGCTGAATTTTCTGCGTCGCTTCATTCCAAATCTTGCTGAGCATCTTAGAGAAATCACAAACATGCTGAAAAAGGACAGTCAATTAAAGTGGACAGAAGAGGCAGTAAAATCTTTCAATTTGGTAAAGTTGGTTCTATCGTCAGCCCCTACTCTAATCAGTCCTGATTACACACAAGACTTTATTTTGTTTTCATTTGCTTCTGAGCACACATTGGCAGCTGTACTAATGCAAAAAAGAGATGGAGTTGAGAAGCCTATTGCTTTTTTCAGCCGTATTATAAGGGACGGATCATTAAAGTATAACATCATTGAAAAACAAGCACTTGCGCTTGTGAAGGCCTTGAAGGATATCCATGTGTATATATTGAATTCCCACATTATGGCATATGTTCCTAACGCAGCAGTAAAAGATGTTTTGGTACAGGCAAAACCAGAGGGAAGGCGAGGTAAGTGGATTGCTGCGTTATTAGAGTATGACGTGGAGATTAAACCAACTAAGCTGATCAAAGGTCAAGGTCTCGCCAAATTGATGGCTGAAACAAATTTGCATGTCCTAGACATCAATTTGATGGCTGCCATGTCCGATGACGATGAGGAGAATTCAGCACAACAGGTATCTGACATTTTTGTTTCTTCTCCTTGGTATTCTGATATTATATATGTACTTCAAAATTTGTCTTCACCTCCCGGGATGCCTCGAAATAAAAGTAGGACATTGAAATTGAAAGCTGCCAAGTTTTGCATCCTCAAATCTGCATTATATTGGAAGGACCCCGGTGGAATATTGCTGAATTGTTTGGTCGAGGAGGAAGCCAAAAAAGTTGTGGAGGATTTTCATAGAGGTGACTGCGGGGGCCATTTTTTTTGGAAAACTACAACAAATAAGATTCTAAGGGCAGGTTTTTATTGGCCTTCATTATTTTCAGATGTCTATAAGGCTGTTAAGAATTGTCACGAGTGCCAAATTTTTCAAGGAAAACAAAAATTACAGCGATTGCCTCTCAAACCGATTGAGGTCAGCGCGCCATTTCAGCAGTGGGGCTTGGATTTTATCGGCGAAATTCATCCGCCATCGTCAGGACAGCATAGATGGATATTGACAGCTACAGATTACTTCACAAAATGGATTGAAGCCATTCCCACCCGGCAGGCCACGGATGCGGTAATTATTTCTTTCCTTGAAAATAATATACTGTCACGTTTTGGGTGTCCTAGTAAGTTAATCACAGATAATGCAGCCTCATTCAAATCAAAGAGAATGGTCGACTTTTACTACAAATATAATATCAGCTTGGGACATTCTACCGCCTACCATCCACAAGGAAATGGGTTGGCAGAATCTTCAAATAAGTCCTTGGTAAATATCATTAAAAAGTTGCTGGAAATCAATAAAAAGAGCTGGCACAAAAAATTAGTGAATGCACTATGGGCTGATAGGGTAAGTCAGAAAAAGTCAATTGGCATGTCTCCTTTTGAGTTGGTGTACGGGACAAACGCGGTGTTTCCTACTTCGCTTGCTATTCCGGTGGTCAAATTGCTTCAAGAAGCTGGTAGTGAGGAAGATCCCATGCAAAGGCGGATCAATCAAATGATCCATTTACAGCAAACACGGGAGGAAGTACTTCAAAATACTCTCAAGGTGCAAGAGCGCATAAAGAAGATTTATGATAGGAAAGCAAAACCAAACGACTTCCAAATAGATGATGTGGTTTTGAGATGGGATGCTCGGAATGAAGACAAAGGGAAGCACAGCAAATTTGACAATTTGTGGAAGGGTCCCTACAAGATCGCAGCATATCGTGGCCAAAATGATTTTCTTCTTAAGGAAATGAATGGAGATGATTATCCTGGAGGGTCGATCAATGGTCGGCTGCTAAAGAGGTACCATGTCTGAGCATTTTCTGCTCTTGTCATCATCATTGTACATACCATTTTACTTCTGTTTTATCGCATGTGTGTACTGATCTCTCATCTTCAGTCTAGGGCCCGTAGTGAAGGCTATAATTCTGGAGATGAAGGTTAGTTGGTTTGAGGTTTGTCAAGTTGTTTTTATCAGTCCATTTGCTGTTCAAAATTGACTCAGTTTGGGTCAAATTTGTGTCCAATTTTTAGTCAAATTTGCAGTCAATAAAGCTGTCAAAGTTTGTGTCAAATGTGAAAATAATGACTCCATCGCCCGATGGATAAGGCAATGGTCTGCTCTCCCAGAGCTCTGAGGTTCTTGGCATCTCCAAGGAGCTACCATCCCCATTGGAGCCAATGTTAGAGTCGGTCTAGTAGCCCTCCACCAGAGATCAAAGCTATTTGCATTTCATGATTAGGTGTCCCATCAGTGTGATCATATTGCATTCCGTTAGGCATGCCATAACTCTGGTGAAGCAGGTTTGTGTCACTTATTCCCCTCATGTTTGGCACTGCTGGTTCAGGTCTGTTTAAGTAAATAAAGTCTTCAAGGGTCATTCATCATCTTGTTTTAAATTTCAAGGTCTTAGGTCTAGGGTTGAGTCAATTTTGTCTTGAGAGGTCATAAAGGACCAGCAGGCCAAAGGGATTTCCTTCATAAAGAATCATTTCAATAATTCTCATTATTGTACAGCTAAATTTTCACCTTGTTTTCAAAACTCTGTTTTTGAAGAACACAGGTCATTACCTCGTTTTTGTAAAAAATTGTCAAAATTTCAAATTCTCCAAATGTTGAAGCGCAGCCTTGGTCTCCTTTGCCAAAGCATCTCAGAAGCCATCCCTGCAAAAATTTTCAGGAGAAATCATCATTTCAACCAATTTATTTTAAAAAAGGAAACCAGAAATCAGAGCCTATTAATTCAAAAAGTGTCAACACTCAAACATTATAAAGAGGGTTTTGAGCAAATAAAAATCAAAAAGGAGCCTATATAAGCACATCCCTCTTCATTAACAACTCATTTACCTCTCACAAGCAAAGTGAATCCTTGCAAAGGCAATTTCAAGAGTCATTGAGCAAAACGGGCAGTTTCAGGGGCGCGCTACGCACCCAGGGCGCGCTACGCATCAGCGCGATTTTCCCAGTGTATTTTTGCTCAGGCGCTACACACCAGAGGGGCGCTACGCGTTGGGCAAGGTGCGCTACGCGTTGGGTTTTTTGCCCAATAACCTGCCAGCAAACAATCAAATCCTCTTTTCACTCAAGCAAATTTCAGGTAGGCCTCTCCTCCATGGCTGGTTTTGGATTTTCAAGATGAATAGGAAAGAAACATGTTAAAAATGCCATGAAAATTAGAAGTTAAAACCCTACATTGTTGTGTGAAATTTAAAGACCTAGTTTGTGCTAAGGTTTCAAAGTGTTATGTTATCCAAGGTTTTCCCATTTTGACCCCTCTTTTCCCTCATATTCACCAGCATTCTCCTTGAAATTTCCCATAAAATTTTATAATATCCTTACTTAATCCCAAACCCTACTCAAAAAAAAAAAAACCCAAACCCTACCTCACCCCAAAACCCTACATAATCATAATTTCCTATGACCATTCCCTTCCCTAAATTTCCTGTTTATTTTTATTGTCCCTAAATACCTCATGTTTCCCTTTCCCTAACAATCCCCTTGTATTTATGTCCCCTTGGTAATAGCATTTGAAAAATTCAAACAGCAATTAATTGTGTGCAAAGTCAGCATTACATTTCAGTCATTTTGCCTCCAAAACTATGTCAGAAACCGAATCAGATTATGAGCAGAGTTATGACAGTGATTCAACACCGGAGATAGAAGTGCCAAGGAGGCATCACAAGGGTGGTAAAGGTGATCGGCATGTCAGGGAGGAGCCCACTTCTTTGGCTCATTTGCAAGCTTGTCCACTGGCAATGACGTGTTTTCAGTACCAATCTTGTTTTGGATATTGTGAGCAGATTTCACAAATTCAACATCACAGAGAACTAGTCCGTTTATTTGTCCTACATTTACACAACGGTCATGTGAACCTTGCAGGAGTGGACTTCACCCTATCACCCGAGATTGTTGCTCAAGCCACCGGGATACCAAATGTTGGGGAGGAGTGGAACAAGCGCCAGCAGTTAGACATATTTCATTATGAGCCATATATCAAACCCAGGTGTATGAGACACCTAACTGCTGTTTTTACTTTCAGATTCCTAAGGGATGAGTATGCACCCTTGATGAGGCTCATTATTCGCTATTTCACTTGTGAGGGCAGATTTTCACGTCTCTATTCGTACCATATCCGTTTGTTGATGCATTTCACAAGGGTACGAATGATGAACATTCCATTTTTCATGTGTCACAATATAGAGAGGATGGTGCCCTTGGTACAAAGGAAGAGCCCAGCACAGCAGCACAAGAGTATCTATCATTATGCACTGATCAAGATCATAGTGATGCGTCAGTTGGTACAGCAGGGTATTGCTTGGGAGGATTTCATTTCTCGCGACTTTTTCACGGTACCACAGCCACCTCCTGAGATTGTCCATGATGAGGGAGGGCCTTCACATCAGTTTGACATTCCAAAGCCCGAGCATGCCGGTAAGTGCCCCAAAAGTGGGCTCAAAGGCGCGCTACGCATCAGGGAAATTTGCCAGTTTTTCACTTACAGCTCAGGAAAACGCAGTATTTGACCAGTTTTGACTTTTGGTGGGATTTTTCACCTTCCTTGATGTAATTAATGAAATTTCATGATGACATGACACTTATTTACCTATTCTAGAAGATTCATTCATAAAATAGCAAAAAATTAATGAATGAATTGGTTTCCTAGCTTATAGAGGCAAGTTGTTTTGATTGCCTAGATTGTCGTGTTTTGTTTAGAATTGGTTGAAACAGCTCCTAGGATGATGAGCTCGACCCTAGAGGCAAGGAAATGTGTTAGCTTGCCTATATTATGTATCTTCTTAGTCATTTTCATGGTTGGACTTTTGAGGGATAAGCTTATACTGTATTACACTTTGTATCTCTGCAATTTTGGCAAAGGAAAGACCAGGGTTTTGCAGCACTATTTGGGATTCCTGTGGTTATTTGTGTTGATGGTGTATTTCTCTCATGTACTTGTAAGTTTTTTATGTGTATCATTTTCCTACTTTTCTCTTCTGCAAATTAAGCAAATGAAGTGTTAAGGTAGAATTCATGGTTTTCTATGCTCTGCCTTTAAGTTTGCTTAATATCTATGTTTTCATCTGTTTAAGGAGAACTCCTGAAAGTTTCTTGCTCTCCTTAGCTCCTCACCGGTCATACCTATCCATTCACTTCCCTTAAATGCATCAAGACAATTTCCTACCTTGCCCCAAAAAGACCTCTGCAAAAGCTGTGTCTCATCCCCGCACCCAAAATTGCTTTTCCCTATTTCCCAACAAAACCCTAAAATTTTGAAATCAAATTTTCCCTATCAATTTACTAGCCTAAGATCAGTATTCTTTATTGGTCATCTCAGCCCCTACGAAATCCTGAAGATTCCCCCAAAGATTCCTTTTTGGCGATGGCTGGAAAATCCACTACTCGGATGAAAATACTAAGCACACCATTGCGCTCCTTGCGAAATTCTAAGAAAAATGACTATAAAGTCGGCATCATTCTGTCTCTATCAAAAATTAACCTCCAAGGGAATCTTTTAGATTTTGCAAAGATTCTTACCTGCAGGTTGTCTAAATTTATGTTGCTCAGATGGGTAAACAGACCACACCATAACATTCCCTACGAAATTTTGGTTCATTTGAGTATAAACTTGTCATGAATCTGACACTGTGAAAAATCACCCTCTAGAGAATCTTTCAGATTCCTCCAATATTCTACATGGGAATATTCTATGGAATATTCCACTGGAATATTTTTGTCTCAAAAACCATGCCTAACTCCTGGTTCATCTCTCATGCGCACTATTCCACTGCCTCTCCTCATTTTGGGAAAATGACTGACGAGGTTTAAATGTTGTGGAGGAGGCAAACTTAATAACACAAAGGTCATTGGCCTATTGGTTGGCCGTACTGAGTTTAGGCACAATTGGTTGGTAGGTCTATGGTTAAAATACTTTTGAACCCTTATTTTATTAACACATTGTTTTATTTAACGTTGGTGTGTTTTGTTTTTGGAGGCATGACCGTTAATCGTTACATTTGTTGAAAGTTGTTTGAATTGAGCGACATGTGGTTATGATATGGACTATGTTTTAATTGGTGCATGCTATTTGGGGTCTCCCGATTGGTGGGCTGACCCACTAGGTCAAACAGGTTCGATCCCCGCTAACCCCTCATCATTTTATTCAGTGTGGCGGTGTGTATAATGACCTTCAGGCCTTCTCAACATGGTGTGGTGGTGGGGTTTAACCACCCACCACCATATATATAAAATATATGTTGTGAAAGGTATGAGGGGTGGCAGGCCTAGTTTGACCAAAACTATAACCACCCTTCTCCCACATCTACCCAAGTAACTGACCAACCAAGGTAAACATGCAACGAGAGGCTACTATGAAATGATTCAACCTCCTTGGTGACCTTAAGGAAATGGAATCGACGAAGCCATATCAACCATACATTCTACATCAGCAAAAACACCCACAGGAGAAATCCCAACCACTCAGACATTATGCCCCTACTTCCCACTAACCTTTTGAACCTCTTGACCTCTGGATGCTCTAATAGGCTTGCATTCCTATGTCCAAGGACTTTTCTTAGCAAACCTGTGCCAACTTCTGCGGAATTTAAGGCACTTTTCTAGCCCATAATTTCAATCTCTGCCTAGAACTTTCTATAACTTCCAAAGTCCATCAACCACATGATGATAAGACTAATAGACCAAAAATCAACTTTAGGACTAGGTCTGACCATCCCAAACCGAGACTGACATTCTATCAAACACTTGGCATCAATGCAACCTAAAGGTATAGGATACAAGATAGAGCATGAATAACTAAAAACTCTTTTAAAACATGACAAGAAGGATCACCACCTTCTCCCTTAAACTATTATGACATCAATTAGGTCTTGCATCCATCATTTTAACAATTACAAGTAAATACATCAAATAACCATGACATGAACGAGTCAATTAATCATTCTTATAACCAACATAAAACCATGGAAATAACAGAGATATAACAACCATTAAATCCACATATAAACAATTACAAAAGAAAGAGAACTTAACTTTCATTAATCATAGGCAAATTCAACCAGGTTCAGGACTTCCACATACCACCCGACCATAGACATGGATGAACCAAATCTTTCTTTTAGCCAGTGACCCTCGTGCCATATTCTAAGCATGAACATGGGATCTCATGGATAAACAATCCAAAAACAACAAAGGGAATCCAGAGGTTAAACCACCTCCACCCTCACCAAACCGTGATCACACCAAAACCAGTGCTCCGATCATAAAACTGAACAGAACTTGGAATTCCATCCAAAATCCATCACTATCCTTGAGGAATTTTCTGTCTCCTTGTTTCTAAGGCTTTACTGCAATCCAATCCTAGATAACTAGGCCCTAAACTGAGATGAGTCTCGCAAGCCTTACCGCAATCCAAACTCGGATCACTACGCCCTAAACCAAGGCTCCTCCCTTAGGCTTTACTATGTATCTCGCCAAAAATGGTGCTTTACTGTGTATCTCACCAAAAATGGTCAAGGGATTCCTAGGCCTTTGGGAATAAACCTTGAGACCACTTCTACCCGAAATTCCAAAATCCATCTGGAAAAGGAAAGGCTAGGTTGAAAACCATTGTTATAACCCAATAAAACCATGCAATTGACAACAAGAGAACCATTCACCAACATGCAAAGTCATGCATGTCAAAGCCAGCTAGGAAATCACACATGTAATATGTTACCTGCAAGTAATCTTGATGAAGCTACTTGATCCTACTCTTCCTTCCTTGGTTCTTGCTTTCCTTGCTTTCCCTTTGCTTGCTTTTCCTTCCATGATCCAAAGCCAGAGTGCTCCAAGAAAACTCTAAGTGACCAAGAGTCAGAGAGAGAGAATAATGAGAGAGCTCCAAAATTGAACTGACAAAAGGTTACCAACTTATCCTCATAATCCTCTATTTCGATTATTTTCCTCCTCATATGCAACCTGTGACATTTCACCTTACTTTTCTCCTAATTTCCTTTGTTTTCATAAATAAATGTGCCAAAAATGCCTTTTTGCCTCTTTAATGCCTTAGCCTTAGCCTTTTCCAATTTCCTTTAGCCATAAACACATCCAGTGATGCCCACTAGGATACCTTTGCCCAACATTCAACTTGGAATATGTGTCCCTTAACTATGGTCATATTTCGCCTTTATTAACTTTTATTACATAGAATTTTCACTAGGATTGTTACAAAAACTTTGACCACGAATATATTGAGCATACCAACTCAGATTTGAGTGTTGTTCATGTCACTGGAATTAGGACAACGAGCACTACGATTTGGTCCTAGTTTTGCTTCATTCTGATGCCTTTGACTTTTGAGTTATTCCATAGCCACTGCTGAGTTATGGCCGTGTCTAGAGCCACCTAGATCATTCCTCCCCATTGAGGAGATTTTAGTCCTCCAAAAGCATGAACATAATCCGCAACTATTGTGTTACATTGTATGCACGACAAGTGTGTTGACAAACCACACTTCCTTCTCCTCACCGTCATCTTTCAAAGCCATAAGTGATCAACTGACACCTGCATCCTTTGCAAACCTGTAGTACAATCTTTGCAAACTACATGCTCAACTACATGATCAATCATGACCCAAGCATCCCCATACTTTCCAAGAGTTTATAACACACACTCTTTGGTCAAGTGTACCTCGTAATAGAAACCAATACCCCAGCTATCAATATAATGCCAAAACATCATTGTTGCTTTAACAAGCGATGGAAAACAAATCATCACTTTTACAATTATATTGCAACACATGATTTACAAAATGTCACCATGACAAGCTACTATATCTATTAAAACCATCTCTCACTCATCAAAGTGAATGGATCATCATCCTGGAGTTGATTCGCTTGTTGAACAAATTTTCCAACTGGTTCCTACACAGGTGCTTTGTCCTTGAGATGCTGGTCTGGATGGAGTCTCCAACATGTGGCTCTTTGATGTCCACCTTTATTGCAATGACTACAAAAATTCTTCTTCCTCTAGACCTACTTAACCTTCTTCCTTCCCTGATGTGGAGAAGGCTCTTCATGTCTCATCCTCTTCTTGCTTCCATTGTCTTCTAGCACTTAGCAACCACATGGTTATGCAAACCACAACAACTACATCATTTTCTACACCATGATTTATGTTCACCATTAACAATATGCTTGTAGTAAAAATTAACTTTAGAATACTG
>Ga0181465_100425_pt1 | contig 16651 bp, 13 predicted proteins | sample InSIn3gowninarea_FD_119076 | JGI IMG/M metagenome (GOLD analysis project Ga0181465, IMG submission 119076) | Clean room microbial communities from NASA Spacecraft Assembly Facility at Jet Propulsion Laboratory, Pasadena, California, USA -... ... | reverse complement strand
AATGATTTTTCCACGACCTTTACTAGTATGTAGGTGATGGCCTACAGAAGGATACAACCTTCTCTTTTCTTCCAGGGACCACGTTTCATAAATTTTCAGACTAGATCCATCAATAACACCATTCAGTCATCAAATATATCTACATTAAACAATCTCCTTTTGAACCAACCATAACCAAATCACTTTAACAACCCTTCAATCTAATCTTTCAGAATGTTGTAACCAAAATACAATAGCCAAAACCCAAGCCATAACCCATAACACTGCAACAGCAAACAGAAGAAGCCAAAACATATTTTATAAGGTATACGCTACTTCCATGTGATGAACCTGTGTGCATACGTGCTTTCCTCAAGGTGAACCTGCATAGAGATCTGCAAATTAAATTTATGATGTATACATTGTTTCGATATGTAGAACTAGTGTGTATACGTGCCTTTGCTAAAGTGAACCTGCATATAGATATGTAAATGATGATTTAAACATTACAACAATTTTAGACTTTAGTTATACTTGGATCATCATATTTACAGACTACAACATGCACCAGTTATTCAGATAATTTATCAAATGACATAACGATAATTAACTTCAAGCCATAAGATGTTGACCCATCATTAGATCTTATCCTTCATCAAGTGCTAAGGTTCACCCTCGGTTCAGATCTAGATATGCACCATAACTCAATAACACATATACTAGATCATAGTCTTCATCAGATATTCAATAGTTGAGTTCCTTGGCCTAATGATCTTCTCCTCCTTTTATAGCCATAGGCCTTACTCAATACCATGGACCAAAAACCACTTAGAACCAATATCTTGGACCAAATACTTAGGGTCAATACCTCAAACCATATACCTTGGACCAATACCATGGACCAAAACTTATTTTTCCAAGATATACGTGCATTTCATTCTTTGAAGATGCATGTGTACGTATATGCAACTTGTGTACAATGAACCTGCATGTATACGTGTCTTGGCTAATGGTGAACCTAAGTATACCTCCATTTCTTCATCATGTGAACTCTGATCTAAACTCTGTGTTGTTGACCTACTGAATTGTGATCTATCATCTGAGTGAGTTGCCATCAAGGACAACACCTGTGCCATAATGCTAACACTTGGGATTCCAGCCACTATGTCCCATTAATGTGGTCATTCCATTTGCAGCTACTCACGCAGATTCGGCTCATGTCCAGTCCAAAAAAGATAAGGCAAACAACTTCATTGAGCACATCCAACATATTTTCTAGTAGGTCCATGACATTCTGTAGAAATCAAATGCCAAGTACAAGTAGCAACATGATCAACATTGGGTGCCACACATGTTATAGGTGGGCGACAAAGTTTGGCTACATTTGAAAAGGAATGCCTTACTGCAGGCTATCGGAAACTCAAACCACTCTGATATGGTCCTTACATCATTACAAAGGTTGTGGGAGACAATGCATTTGAACTCAGCACTCCCCCAATCCTTGGCCTACACCTAGTGTTCAATTTGGATTGCCTTCGACCATATCCACCATTACTAGACACATATGACATTGCAAAACAGCTCACACCCATAGAGTTAAATCCAGATTGCATGGAACAAGCTGCAACTGATCAGATCATGGACACACAGATCAAGCACACTCGTTAGCAGAATATCCAACTATATAGAGTTGTCAAAGCAGGCCAACTCCTTCACCAGGGCAAGTGGCTCACCAGGGACCAAGTTTAGCGGAAGTTTCCTCACCTCATGGAGGAACTCAATGCAATGGGGACCATTGCTTCCTAAGGGGGGAGGAATTATCCATGTGCATATTGGGTGGTCACCGGCCAGTTCCACTTGGACCTACACCCTTGCTTCTTTCAGTTTTTCAATTTTGTTAATTGTAGCACAATTTACTATTTTTAGTAGTTTTTTGGGTCCTAAACTTCTGGAGCCATTTTTAGGCCATAAATGATGTTTTTTTGGAAATCTACGCCAGCAATTTTCTATCTAAATTGTCTTTTCTGTCTTAGTATTCAGAGAGATCTTTCTAATGGGCTATCATGGGTGTCAAATGGAGATAATATGACCAAGTCACAAGCTCGAGAAGTTGGTTATCCAACTCACCCCAATGGGGCCCATAAACTCTTGGTGTAACATCTCCTCAGGTTAGTGTTTTGGTTGTTTAGGGTTTGCTCTTATTGTTCAATAATAAAAAGGCCCTTGAGCCTCATTGTAGTTCAGTTCAGAGGCATGTAACCACCACATCTCTTCTCAGAGATAAGCTACCATCGCCCTAGCTGGTTTATTTCCATTTCTGTTTGTAAGCATATTTCAGTATTTACATTAATGGAACGAAGTATTAGTTCCACTGCATCTCTATGTTTATGTTTATATCTATAATTTGTTGCTTTCCTGTTTAAATCCAGATTATATAGAGTGGTTTTGAGACTCGCCCATTGTCCACAGACCATGGTATTGTAAAGAAAATGCTATATATAGATGAGTCATAGTGAGTCTTAAAATGTAACTTTCAGTGAAGAATAATTGTAAGGACAAGGTGCCAAGACAGGAAAGGTATGTTTACTGTATTTATGCAAAAGGGGAAGGCTTCTGTAGCTAAGTGCGTGGAGACTTTGGTAAGTCTGCAGGTTGAGTGCACATGACCCTCTAGCTGAGTGTGTAGGGAAAAGAAGTCCGTATCTAAACAATTATACTCAATAAATACTATTTTGATCCAATTCTGATGCATATGTGTTTCAATTATTACTTCTGCAAAGTTTATGTATGTTCTATGTTCATTATATGTTATGATTTGTATGAATTAATGCTTATTTACTACGTCAAACTAGTAGATCAATACTTTTTATGCATATTAATCATAATTAAGGACCTTCATGAAGATCTAGAAGTCATTTAGATAGATTTATAGTAGTTGTCTATTCAGAATGGTTAAAGGGGCGCGAAGATAGATCTAAATCTCAAGAACTTCAGGAATTCATCAAAAAAACCTATGGATGGAGAAACTTAGTTTTGTCATCCCCTAATACTCCTTCAAGTGAGACTGTAATCTACACTACATGGATTATTTCCAAAAGGGCCAAAAGTTAGGGTTTTACTGGTTGGGACAGATAAAGAGGAACTTGGTTCAAGCCTCATCAAGCCAACAAGCGGTTAAACAAGCGGTTATGTTGTTGGGACCAGGATGTATCTGAGGAATGTGTGATGTCGAATAAGTGGTTCCCTACTAAGAATGAAACCAAAAAGTGGATCGATTAGAAGTTGCATTCATTTGCAGCTTAGGAGAACAGAAACCCATGGTTATCCATGGTTATGGAGGTGGAGGTGTAGGTGTATGTAGTAGGGGTGGAGGTGGAGGTGGAGTGGATGGAAGATGTATCACCACGGTACCCTGACTTACCAACTACAGCGTGCTTCGTGGTGTATTCACAATAGTTCCTTCATTGTCACTAGAAGAGGATCCTAACAATTGTCTGTATTCAGAGCCTATTTCTCCATTCCTTATTAAGGGTTTTCTGCTTGACGTAGTCCCAAACATGAAGGTAATGGAATAACCCATTTTTTGCACAACAACATCTTAATCCAAGTTTTTAGATATTTTAACTATTTACATCGTGACCCCTTGAAGAACCTGCACTGTGCTTCACTATAGGTGATGCTCATATCGATTGTGAGCTGAGTAATGAATCCTCCTAAGATATGATCAATCCAATGATCAATGACCCACACGATGTTATTTTATGAAGCTTCCAAGAGGTTCACCAGTTCTAGGGTCCACATAATATGGCCATCAAGTCTCCACCTACCCTGACTATCTACTAATCTGGAAGCCTCACCAATGCAGGATCCGAATGTTGGAGTACAACATATTGAGTCACAATTGGGAAACCTGCACATGGAATTGCAGAGCCAAAAGACTGGAAAGGAAGCCTTGCTGGAGGTGTGCACTGAAGATTGGGGCATAAAATGTAAAGACAAGGGACATGATAAGGATGACTACCCTATTTATCAGAATTATTTGATTGTAGGAGGTCATGTTCCTTTGAAGCCTAAAAGCATTGTAGGATCGAGTGCAAGAGTATCCTTATGGTGTGATATTTTCCAAATAGCTAGGAAACATGTGACTGACCATTGTCACCTTTTGCAAAAGTTCATTCAGACTCAGCAACATTTTTTTTGCACATTCTATAAATTAGTTGGGCATGATGAGTGAACTATCGAAGCTATGAATTGATGATGGAGTGAACACCTACATATCGAATGAAGGCAAAAAATCAGCCTCAGGATCAAGGTGCAGGGGTAGCGCATGGAGGATTTCAAGGCCATGGAAGAGGAAGAGGAGGAGGGGCTAGAAAAGGTCGTGGAAAAATCATTTGTTATAACTTTCATGAAGAAATACATTTCGCACATGACTATCAGATCCCAACACATCCATCTTGTGAGTGTTGTGGGCAATTTGATCATGTGATAGAATATTGCCCAGTGCTGAAAGCCAATATGTAGGAGAGAAAGATGCAACAACCTACATAAACCATACAGATGATGAGGGAAAAGCCTTGTGAATAATATCACAACATTAATATAGTGATGCGAAGTGGTATGGCCATAGGAGAATGAAAAGGAAAGAAGCCAAAGATTGAAGGATGGGTGTGCAAGGCGGCTGAAAAGGAAGTCGTATTTGATCTCAACCAAGCTAGAGAACCTTTTATGAAGGCCAAGAATAATTTTTTTGAAGCTTCTACGTTAGGGAGTCAAGAGAAATCACTAAAAACAGTGAAGTACAGGACATGGATCCTCACTATTAGCTACTTTTCTGAAAAATTGTATGTAGATTTTGAGAGATAAGAAGGTAGTGGAGGGGCTCAAAGATCTAATTGATAATTTCTTGGGAAATATTAAGATTCCTATAGAACAATGCACTGTAAGAAAGTTGGGTAGACATAATAAGTGGATAGCGTGTAAGATGAGGCTAACCGCGCAAATTAGAGAGTATGAAATGGATCAAACTATCTTGGATTTGGGTTCTGATGTGAACGTACCACCTAAGAAGACATGGGAGAGGATGGGGAGACCTGAACTACAATGGCCTCCTATACATCTATGCATGGCCAATTAGCATATGATCATTCCTATGGGGTGCCTATATGGGTTAACAGTTGAAATTGGAGGGGTGAGCTATTTCACCGACTTTGAAGTGATTGAAATAATGGATGACAACAATCCTTACCTTGCGATATTAGGAATTGATTTGGCCTTCTACATGGATGCAGTAAATAATCTAAAGAGGTGAAGGATGAAATTTGAGAAGAAGGTGCTCAGGGTTATTGTTCCACTGGACCTTGCTGAAGGAGCGCACTACACTAAACTAGTCCAGAACTATCATTATGATGATGATTTGGATTAGATATACAAGATTACTATCTGTCACGAATATTGGATCAATCCCACCGAATATGAGTGAATCGTGTGGGATATAGATAGCTCCTGTACCTCAGATACAAATGAAGAACTTGAAAACTGGAAGGATATGTTGCATGAAGATTCTACACTACCATGTAATATGATGACAAAATTTCTTCATTGCATATCCATGGAGGTAAGATATCTTCCTCATTATGATAACTTAAATGATGTTAATTTATATTTGGATGAGTTTGAAAGAGAGGTGCCAAATGAGCATCAAATCTAGGAACTTGATCTGGCACTACATTCTGTGCTTGCTCGTTAGTGGGGCATGCATAAGGATAGCCTCGTTGATTGGAAGGAATACAGTCGAATGATAAAGCTAAGGTTTGGAGACATTAATACATGTATGCCTGAAAAATAGAGTGGCAAGGATGACTCGTGCAAGAACTTGGCACGATGGACTAAAGCTTGGGGAGAAGAGCCTCAACCAGAATGGGTACATATATTTTTTCATACCCTAGATACTATTCCTATGAATTGGTACTTGGAAACGGAGATGCACCATGGGATGGTTGAATGGGACATCCTGTAGGAAAGTTTTTTTTTTAACATTCAGTTTTGAGGATGGATTTGAGTGAATTGATGAAGTGCTCCAAGAGGTTAAGGCCAAAATATTTAGTACACTTGATGAGCTGATAGAATAGGTTCAACCAGATTGGAATACACAATTGTGCCATGTGTTGGAATGATACAATGTGACTATAGAAGAAGGAGAATATGATCCACGGAATATCAATATTGCAGAGACGGAAGGATAATGCAAGGTTGAAGGACCTAAAGATGCGAACCCAGATATAATGGAACCTTTGAAAAATAGGAAAGTAAACATCAGATTTGACGTGAAACCTAATTTTACAAGGGTAGGTCATTATTGAGATGCAGATATTGTTGATAAAGTTGCGGAGCTGCTACGTGAATACCAAGACTTGTTTCCCACCAAGTTCTCAGATATGAAGGGAATAGTAGGGGATCTAGGAGTGATGAAGATCACCTTAAAGCTCAATGTAAAGCCCGAGAAACAAAGACCCTACCACTTAAATCCCAAGTATAAGGAGAAGGTGCACAAAGAGCTGGACAAAATGCTGGAAGTTGGAATCATTGAGTGAGTAGAAGAGTCTGATTGGGTAAGCCCTATGGTTGTTCAGGAAAACAAGAAACAAGGTGAAATCAGGATATGCGTATATTTGAGAAAGCTCAACAATGTGTGCATTCATGACCCATTTCCAATGCCCTTTATAGATGAAGTCTTGGAGAATGTTGGATGACAGGAAGCTTATTCATTCACTAATGGGTTCTTAGGGTACCATCAGATTAAGATCACGCAAGAGGATTGCAGCAAGATGACCTTCGCAGCAAAGTGGGGATGCTTCTAGTATACAGTAATGCCATTCAGACTAAAAAATTCTCCCACGATCTTTTCGAGGGTTGTAATTGAAGCGCTTAAAGAGTTCGTCCATAGATTTTTAGAAGTCTATTTTGATGGTTGGATTGTATTTGGGTTGGTAAAGCGCCATGTTGCAAGTTTGTGCCTTATGTTGGACACTTGTTGCAGATACCAGATTGCCCTGAAATTGAAGAAAAATATATTTTGTGTTCCTTATGGGATATTTCTAGGCCATGTGGTATGTAAGAAAGAATTAATGGTAAAACCTACGAAGGTAAGTGTCATTGTCAATTTAGAGGTTTCGAAGAATGTAAAGCAGTTGCGCATGATGCTAGGCCACACTCGCTACTATAGGAAGTTTATCAAAGCTTATGCATAGATAACTGCGCCAATGGAGAAATTTTTGAAGAGGGACAAAAATTTCTTCTGGGATGAGAAATGTCAACACATTTTGGATGTGTTAAAGGACAAGATGGTGACTGCGGCCATTCTAGTGCTCCCTGTTACAGATATTTTTGGGTCCTGTGACTCCAAGCGACAAATATCCATAATTCAAGGGATTCTTAGCCCCTAAAGATGTTGTTTCAACCCCTAAAGGAGAAAGGTCAAAGGATTACAGCTCCTCCCAGAAAGTCCTTCATGAAAAACCACTCAAAACAGGTCAATTCAGGATAAGAGCACTTGCTCCATGGTCTGCCTGCGTTTAAGAGCAGGTAGATACACTTTGCACCTGTGTTTAAGAGCAGGTAGCCCTTCTACAGGGTGCGCTGGGTGGGAAAGTGACAAATGGCAGTGTTGGTTTGCAAGGTGGAAAGTCATGGAATCTTCCATAACTCTCTCCTGTGACACTTGCTACCCAGAATTCGACCTTGGATGAGTCATAGATGCTCATTCACCAAGTGGAAGCATGGACTATCAGTTGGAGGACACTAATCAAAAACAAAGAAGCTGACTCATGACCTTGTCAATGGCTATAAATGGATCCCTTTCCATGAGATCCAGAGGTTGGAATTTGGGCTTATTGCAGGAATTACTGACAGTTTCTTGAGGAGACCTTTGAGATTGTTGGGTGATTGCTTTTGTATGAGGTTCTAAGAGAACTCTTTCAACTCAAGAGGATGATGCTGGGTCGGAACAGCTGGTTGTAACTCTCTTGACTTATTTGATCAATAAAGCTATTCTTGTTCCTTCCATTTACTTGTGCAATATATGTTTTTCTTATACATGTGAATGGCTAATCTACACTGACCCTAGATTGCTTATATGATAGATCTTTGTTCTTGCATAGTATCTGGTTGCTTTGATTTCGCAGGTATTCCTAAAAGCTAGGCATATAAGCGGACAAGAACCGAACGGCTACAAGAAGGAGGAAGATTCAAGTAAGGAGTTCAAGCGGAAGACACAAGTTGGCCCCTTCTCTCTTCTTCTATCTATTCATATAAAAGGAAATCAAGTTAGACTTTATTGTGATTTTGTTTCTAAGGCACTACCATACCTTAGTGGGATAGAGTAGATCCGTGTGGAGACTAATCCCTATAACAAAAATGGTGACTCCACTGGGGATAACTTACTTATAGTTTGTTTGTCTATTTGTTATTGTTTATCTTATAAACACATAGACGGAGTTTGAAGATTAGCCAGCTAGCCTTCGAACTGCATTCGTTTTACGAATGTATAGTAGATCAAAGCTACTTCAGTCGATCTCTGGGTTGTTTATGAGTTGAACAATCGATCTACAAACTCTCTATTTCGTTCTCTTTATGGTATCTTAGAACCTTCATATTAGATCTACCCTTATTTATCAAGCTTATTGATCTTTTACACGGCCTAAAATACTGAACTAAACTGAAAATAGTGACTTGGAGCCAGTCAAAAGTCTTGTCACTGAGCCGGCACAGGTTCTGAACTGACCACCTGCTCTTAAGCGCAGTTCCCGAAGGGAGTACCTGCTCTTAAGCGCAGGTAGCCTGTCTAACAGGTGCGCTGGACTGTTGGAGCCTTTTGCCACTGAATTTTGGCCCCCAGTTTCACTTCCTTCAGTTTTATTCTCTGTTTTGCAGCCTTAGATCAGTGTCCCTCTGTTCAGAAACATCTTTTCCTTGCATAAATTCCAACCCCAAATGTGCAAAGGACTGTTAGTGTTTTTAGTTGTATTTTTATCATTTTCAGTCTCTCTTTCGCAAAAAGTAGTTTAATCGAGCTGTCGATTTGTGTCTGAAAAGTGTCGTAACTGTCGTTTTCAGCCATAGGCAGCCAAACACCCTTTAAAAGTGTTGATTATATGATCTACTTTTGCTTTTGATTCGAATTGGTGCATTTTTAAAAAGTGTCGCAAAGCTTCTTCTCTTTTCGAAAAGAAAATTGTTGAGTGTTTTTCTACCCTCTCTCTTCTTTGAAAAGGAAATTGTTGAATCGCTTTCGCTTTTGAAATAATTCGAATTTGCACATTTAGATTTCTTTTTGCATACACTAAGAAAGTTGAAAAAGAAATACATGCATTGTGCATTTGAATTTTAGACAATTTGTGTGGCTTGATTTAGGAAGAAGTGCATTGTAAAGTGTGCTCTATTCTCTTTGAGAAAAGAATTTGATTCTCTTTCCCTTAGTAGCTAGGATTTTCATAATCTGAAAAGAAGATAAAATTTGCTTATCATCTTTAGATTGCATTTAGGAATTACATCCATCATCACGCGGTGAACCTCAAAAGGCAAACTTCATAAGAAAGATCAACTTTAAAATAAACTGAATGAATCTAACAACACTTTGGAACTTAATGCAACATCTAGAGGTCTAGGATAGAGATGTGTTCCGGTGTCTTTAAACCTAGTAACTATCGTCCTCACTGTTGTTTGGGTGATTCCTCCACTTTGAGTCGGTAAGTGCGAATACGGACTTGAGCTCCCACGTACTGTCGTGTATATGTTGGGAGACCACTATAGGATTAATCCTTTTATCCATAGGAAGCCGTGTCTGTTGCCTTATCGATTGCAATGCACCGAACACAGCATTCGGGAAGATTGACTGCCGTACCGTAAAATGTATTCTGCAGTTTTGTGATTGATCTAGTACACCCTCTATTCCTAGATCTCCAGAGCAGTTCCTTTTGTTCCTTTTCAGACTCTATAACAGAAAAGGTCCATCCGAGAATTTGTCACTTCGGGCTCGTTAAAACATCGAAGGAGACTAGAGTCATCTTTTGTTTTTTCTCGACTCTTTAAAACTGAAAAAACAAAGTTGTGTCCAAGCGTCATAAAATTTATTTTAAGCGAAAATTGCCACCTCTTTTCCTACGTTGATCTTTAGGTTGAGAAAATGGAGTCTACCGACCAAAGGATGCCCCTTGGAGGAAATCCTAGTCCTTTCTCCTCATGGGGAGAAATCCGTGCACCCCATATGGCCACATTGTCACTTCCAGGGTTGACAATAGGCTTGCCTGTCTGGCTCTTCTCAACTTCAGTTGTAATGAACACCGCTATTCCTGAGCAATCTAGTCAGCAGCTAAATGATCCACATGTTGCCCTCAAGGCCTCCACTTCATCCAACTCTTCTTCACTTCCTTCCTCTTCGCTTGGTAAAGCTGAAAAAGAAAAAACCAAGTACCTAAGGAGAAGAAGGAAAAGAAGAAGAAAGAGAAGAAAGAAAAGGAGCCTAAAAGGAGAGGGGGCAACAGGACGTTACATAGCGAAAATCCACACACTGCACTGACCAGGCCTAAATTGCCATGTGTCATTTGCGAAGGGGATCATTTTCATAGAGATTGCCCCTCTGTCCCTCAGATCCTGAGGGATTGGTCCCCTCGATTGCACAATCCGGTTGCATCAACCTCTGAGTCTCATGTTGACAGCACACTGTCGACTAGTGGGAGTGAAGCCCACGGACAAAAAGGAAAGATTAAATTTCCTTGTAAATTGTGCGAAGGCGATCACACCGTCCACCATTGTCCCTTCTTAGATGAGGCAAAGAGAGTTTTGGAAGATCGTCCGGTTTCACCTATACGACTTCCGCCTGGATATAAAAAACTCTCGCTAAGTCCACCACTAGTTGAAAATCTGGCTGGCCCTCTGAAGTGGTCAGCCGAAGTGTCTATCGTCGACAATGAACTATCTGAATCCATACCTGATGAAAGTCAAAAGGTCGAGATGGCAGTTGACCCGGTCTTGCCTTCAGAAGTTCCATCCTCAGAGGATACTTTCACTGAAGAGAATGAGGATAGCACCGTCCAAATTCTTTTCATGAATGCAGACTCTAATGATCAGGGGAATAGCCTTCCCATTCCTTTACCGCAGGAAGGAAGTTCATCAGAGTCCTATCCGGCCGTATATTCGGTCCCACCTCCAAGCAACCTAGTTGATTCCTTTGATTGGAATCAACTAGGCAGACCCTGCTTACCGGAAAGTATACCATTTTGAATTATAGTTCAAATCTACCGAATGGTTATGACCGGTACCATCATACATGAAGGGGCTGCCGTGAGTATCCTTTCCTCAACTGCTTGGAAAGCGCTTGGTTCGCCAATGCTTCTGCCTGAAATGAGAAATCTAACGGGCTTTGATAAAGGAACCAGTCAACCGTTAGGTATTCTTCCCAATGTACCTGTTACGTTAAAAGGGAAGACCGTTCAGATGAACGTGATGGTAGTCCAAGGTCCGTTAGATTATAATCTACTCCTTGGTCGAGACTATATTTATTGCATGGGTGCAATTGTTTCCTCACTCTTTAGAGTGATGTGTTTTCCGCATGAAGGAAGAGTGGTCAAGCTCGTAGACCAACTTTCATTCCCCGGTTCACACACAACATATAGTCATCTACCATTCCTAAATGGTCTTTTACCTCAAGAAATGCCTCAACACCCAGTCCGTCAGCCTGATGAAGGTGAGTGATTCAGGGACGTGACTGAAACCCAGGGGGCATGCATCCTGGTCTGCTTCGGCAGGAAAACTCCAGGTATAGAATAGGTTTCTGCGAGAGTATATGACCTTCCGTAATTCCCGTCCGGAATTTGGAATTGAGGTAGGACTAACCTCCGTAATTCCCATCCAGAATCTGGTATGAGGTAGGTTTGGAATAAGATACTTTTGTCAAAGTTATGGGAGCGCCAGTGGCACTCCACGTTGTTTATTTTGATAGACAGCGCCGAGGAAATGTTTCATTTGCTACGTGAATAAAACAATCTTTGGTAATCTGTAAGAGGTAGGCCTCTCCCGATGAAACAATTGTTTTGTCTGCAAATTGAGGGGTAACCTTGAAATCATATTTTATACCTAGGGGCATGCGAGCCTTTTGGCGTGCAAGCGAAGAGCGACCATTTATTTTTTAGTTTTTTAGGTCCTCCCTTTAAACCTGTAGGCTAACCCGTTAAACTCATAGGATTGGTCGTTTCCTGACTTGCATAAAGAAAGGATGAGGGGCAAAGATTAAAAACGATGCCATTTTATTATATGAGACATTTCTATTATATGACTGGAATTATCGAGCAGTTTTAGTGCGGACTTCATGCTCATTAAAAAATAAACCTAATCATTGTGAGCAGGCTTTCCCCTAGAGTTCAAGCTCATCCAGAAAAAATGAACCGGTAAATGACCATCGTGAATTTAAAATTTCAGCCTTTTAAAGCCCTTGGATGTGTTTTGCGCCACCACCTCCATTTTGCATTGGCCGATCATTCACCTCCATTTGATTGTTTACCCATTTTGAGGAACAGCTGCGAAGAGTGATCATTTAGCCATCCTTGTAACACTGCCGTGATTGGAAAATTCCAAGCCTTACATGGAATCAGTTGCTACCCGTTTCATCACTTGTTCCTCAAAAGACGAGTCCCATTTAAGCTCTTTTCAATGGACTCGCTAAACATGAAAAGATAGTCGAGCTATTAGCCTCTCCAGCTCGTTAAAGGGACCGGAAGTGCTATCTCTCCTCTAAATTTTAATCTTTTTTGGATTTGAGAGATTATTACGCAAAAAGATCGAGCGCTTGTTTTATTCGGCTCGTTAAAAAGATCGAAAATCCATCCCTTCTGTATTGTTTTATATTTTTTCGGACTTAAGGGATTATATGACGAAAAAGGAATACTGGAGTTCACTTTACGTACCTTTTCAGACTCTCTAAAATTGAAAAGGACCGAGTTGTCTTTGTCGTTAAACTCGTTAAAGAACTAATAGTGACAAACTTGTCTGTGGCAGGCAAGAACGAGTTTCACTATCGCTAAGCTCGTTAAAACAAAGCGATAGGTTTGCCCGAAGGGCAGATTATAGAACAAGCATATGTTATCCTCCTCAAGCTTGACAAAAATAAAGAGGTACTGGTCAGCAATGACTGGGGAAAAATTGGGAAGGTAACTTGAAGAAACTTTGTTGGTAGCAAGTCGCTCTTGAACATGACACTTTCGTTCTGCATCCATGTCGGGTTGGGTTGTTTCATTCACCGGTTACATCACCATGGTCTCCTCACACCATCCATATCTGGGGTAATGCTACCAATCCATCATGTCAGTGTCGACGATATGTTCAAGAGAAGTCATTTAGAGAGTTTGCCCTGATCCACCCACCACAATACACTTATGCTTCATCCATTCATGACCACCATCCTGAACCTCATATTGTCAGTCAGTTTTCACCTCCAAATCATTAGCTCCTTTCCGTGTCACTGATGTGGGATTCATTAAGGCCCTCCTGTGACGGATCGCTTCTTGTCGACATCAGCTCATTATCCAAGAAGTCGATCTAGGAATACCCCCTTCAGTACTTTGAAGCCTGCATGCCTTAATGGCAAGTTTCTCACTTTCGGCGATAGGTTTACATCATTGGCCTTCGACCAAAAGATTTTGCGTGGTGTTCGACGCCAAGTCATTTATTCACACCACGTAGATTGTACTGCAGTACCTTGAGGGTCATCATCATTATCGGTGATTCCTCTCGTGCTTGTTAACAACTTATATTATTGGCTGGTAATCAAGCGATGTCTTTCCATGTTCGACTCCAGTTCACTTTTCACATGGATCGACTTGTACTTTGAGTGAAGATCGGAAGAGATTGAAGACCCCGGATCTAGTTTCAGCCATCCGAGCTGCGATATATTCAGGAAAATAAAAACATCATATGTACAACATTATGGCACATATAATCATCCAATCAGGATGATGGCTCTACTAGAATCATCAGTCTATTTTCAGACAGTTATCTGTCCTATGTACATGAGTATGAATTTATAACGCTAAGCATGGGAATGCTCACCTCAGCTAGATCATGAAAAATGTTATGAAGATAATGTATTGTGTTGTATCTTATTACAGGTCTCCTCTTGGCTAGTAAAGAAATCTGAATCCTCATTATAAAGCATTTCACCCGACATTTTTTTTAAGGAAGGAAAATGAAAAATATCAACCTCATGCTTTAGGGGGCATCTGTTATAGATATTTTTGGGTCCTGCAACTCCAAGCGACAAATATCCATAATTCAAGGGATTCTTAGTCCCTAAAGATGTTGTTTCAACCCCTAAAGGAGAAAGGTCAAAGGATTACAGCTCCTCCCAGAAAGTCCTTCATGAAAAACCACTCAAAACAGGTCAATTCAGGATAAGAGCACTTGCTCCATGGTCTGCCTGCGTTTAAGAGCAGGTAGATACACTTTGCACCTGTGTTTAAGAGCAGGTAGCCCTTCTACAGGGTGCGCTGGGTGGGAAAGTGACAAATGGCAGTGTTGGTTTGCAAGGTGGAAAGTCATGGAATCTTCCATAACTCTCTCCTGTGACACTTGCTACCCAGAATTCGACCTTGGATGAGTCATAGATGCTCATTCACCAAGTGGAAGCATGGACTATCAGTTGGAGGACACTAATCAAAAGCAAAGAAGCTGACTCATGACCTTGTCAATGGCTATAAATGGATCCCTTTCCATGAGATCGAGAGGTTGGAATTTGGGCTTATTGCAAGGAATTGCTAACAGTTTCTTGAGGAGACCTTTGAGCTTGTTGGGTGATTGCTTTTTTATGAGGTTCTAAGAGAACTCTTTCAAGTCAAGATGATGATGCTGGGTCAGAACAACTGGTTGTAACTCTCTTGACTTATTTGATCAATAAAGCTATTCTTGTTCCTTCCATTTACTTGTGCAATATATGTTTTGCTTATACATGTGAATGGCTAATCTACACTGACCCTAGATTGCTTATATGATAGATCTTTGTTCTTGCATAGTATCTCGTTGCTTTGATTTCGCATGTATTCCTAAAAGCTGGGCATATAAGCGGACAAGAACCGAATGGCTATAAGAAGGAGGAAGATTCAAGTGAGTTCAAGCGGAAGACACAGGTTGGCCCCTTCTCTCTTCTTCTATCTATTCATATAAAAGGAAATCAAGTTAGACTTTATTGTGATTTTGTTTCTAAGGCACTACCATACCTTAGTGGGTTAGAGTAGATCTGTGTGGACACTAATCCCTGTAACACTCCCAGACTAGAAGAAATAATTTCACATTCATGTGGATGTCTCCTATGTTGTGTTATGTGTGGTATTGACCTAGTGACGTGAAGGAAAATTTGATCATCTTATAACCTTCACAAGCAGGAAATTATTAAAGGTAGAGAAGAACTATTCAACCATAGAGCGCGAAGGGTTGGCGATGGTCTATGCACTGCAAAAGTTTCGATATTATCTGTTAGGTGCACACTTGAAGATGTACACAGATCACTCCACTCTCAAGTACCTGATCAACACACCTATGTTGGGGGGGAAGATATGTAGGTTGTTATTGTTATTCAAAGAATATGATTTTGAGTTAATTGTGAAGCCCAAATAGTTGAATGTGGGACCGGATCATCTTTCCAAAATTGAGATAGGGGAAGAACCAACTAGTTTGGAAGAAGGGTTTCTAGATGCACTAAATATTTTTGATATGTATCGCAAATGATAGTTTTTCTGATATAATCCAATTTTTAACTACGGGCAGAGCCCTGGAAGGATATTCTATACAATATAAAAATAAATTGTTGGTCTGTGCGACTAATGTTTCTGTAATAGCTGGACACTTGTATAAGATGGGCACTAATGACATATTGTGCTGATATGTTCCAAAATTTCAATGACCTAGCATTCTCGCTGAAGCACATGGAGGAGTGGTGGGAGGACACTATGCAGTAAGAATAACCACATAGACGATTCTATGTTCAGGGTTATGGTGGCCAAAGGTGCATAAGGATTCTAAGGCATTTTACAGGCCATGCGATGCTTGTTAGTGGATGGGGAAGCCATCGTGGAGGGATGAACTACCCTTAAATACTCAGATTTCATTGCAGGTGTTTGAAAAATGTGAAATTGACATTATGGGTCTGATACAGCTGCTAGGGAAAAATATGGGTGCGCATTAGATTAATAGTGCAACTAAGTATTTGAAAAGATAGATGAAATCACAACTGGTAAAACAGTGTAGCACTGCTACAACTACAAAGTTTTTGTTTGAATATGTCTTGACAAGGTTTGGGTGTGCTCAGATACTGACGATTGATATGGGTACACATGTTCTAAATGAAATAATTTCCTTGATGCTTGAAGAATTCTAGGTTTATCATCAAAAAAGCATGCCTTATCACCCTCAAGAAAATGGTATGGTTGAAGAATTCAATAAAATCATGGAGAAGGCATTGACAAAGGTATGTAGCATGAAAAGATATGATTAGCATGTATGTGTTAGCTACCTATACCAATAGGTTTCATATTTCATGATTGGCAAATTCAAATGCCAAATATGCTCTGCTTTGATGATGCAAAGATCCCATATTTCCAAAAGAAGACAAGGTGTGTACATAGTTTCA
>Ga0181465_100424_pt1 | contig 16662 bp, 11 predicted proteins | sample InSIn3gowninarea_FD_119076 | JGI IMG/M metagenome (GOLD analysis project Ga0181465, IMG submission 119076) | Clean room microbial communities from NASA Spacecraft Assembly Facility at Jet Propulsion Laboratory, Pasadena, California, USA -... ... | reverse complement strand
CTCTGGGAGAGGCAACGAACGCTCGACCACCGCCCCCACCCAATAAGCATCAAGGAAGAAAAACCTCCGCCAAGCTTGGCCTAACACACCCATCCTTTACCCTTGAACCTTTGGATCCTAATCTCATTGGAAAGCAAGGTCCCGGAGGGGCTTGCGCTTCCTAGTGCAAGGACTACCTTTACCCCGAAAGAGCCGGTAAGAATTAAGCAACCCTGCTTCCCGACCGACCTTATCATCCTCCTCATTATAGTCCTCTTGGAATCAATAGCATATTGTTGAATAAGAAGAAGATCAGAAACGCCATCATTGAGGCAGACAATGCAGCAATAGCCTCGGTTAAAGCAAACCCCGAAATGGCGTTATTGGAAAAGGTACTTTGAAATTGTGGTGGGTGTATTGAAATAGTGGGTTTCTGGTTGCTGGGCCGGCCTCTGAATATGAAGGTAAGGCCGTTCATGTTAACGTATGTAGAAAGCTTGTCTCAATTGCGATTTCCCTGAATATAGTCAATGTTGAATACGCTTTTCGTGATTTGATGCGACCCTGAATAGATTATAGAGGCCTTGCCTCTTCGATCATAATCTTCTTTGACCCTGAATATTGATTAAGTTCCCCACATTTTCACCCTACCTACCAGCCAGGCATATTACTTACGAGCATGCATGAATAGCAGAGCTAGCTCAGGTAATAGCAGGTCCTGACTTCAAGGCCCCTTACCCTTAGCAATAATCTTACCCTTCCTTCATAAGTAATATTCAGTTATATGCGCAACTGCCTACCTAGTGATTCATTGTCTGGTACACCGTTCAGAGCTATAGCGATGAGCAGGAAGAGCAGTTCACCTAATGACTGGCCTCTAGAACCCTAATAACCAGCGGGATGTCTGTATGTCCGTCATTTCTCCATAACCCTAATAACTCACTGTATAACCCTAATAACTGGCAAAGGCTGTTATTGACTGTTTGTTAAGGCCAAAGGCAAAAGCTTTTCTTTCCTTCAAGGGTGTAAAGGGTGTTCTTTCTAAATACTATAACCCGAAGAACAGGGCCCTATATTATTTAGGGGTCACTCACTATTCATATGGTGAAGGATTTCTCTCAGACTTACCCCCTACCCTGCCTTACCTGTTATCTACTCCTTACCCGCAACTGCCTAGATTCAGTTATATGCAACAGCCGAGTTATTCAGTGCAACAGCCCTCCTCTATAACCCTAACAGACTGGACTCCTATAGAACTGTTAAGGCGAAGCCCGGTCATAACTCCTTCCTCTGAGCAACTGCTGTATTCATTCACACAAGACACAAGACAAAAGATTCTTTCTTTATTTACACAATACAAGACAAAAGATTACTGTTGTGTTCTCGAGGGCTCAGCCAAAGGAAGAGGTGTTCTTTCTAACTCCTATAACCCGAATGATAGGGATGTCGGTCACTATAAAGAAAACATCCAACTGCTTTAATACGTTATTGTGTTACTAGCAATTACCGGTAGGAGGTAATTACAGGGCAGACCCAAACCTTCCTATTCTCATTTCACAACGTTTAGAACTATTGCGTGGGGGCATGGAAAAGCTAGGATTGCTGCGATTGCTTTTACCCTAGACCCACCCGTGAGGCGAGAACGTAACCCTAGACCGTGTGGCGAGACGACACGTGACGCTAGTGAGGCGAGACCCACCCGAGATTATGCTTTGCTTGACAAGAGCAACGAACCAGAGACCTTAGATCTTCTCTCTTGATACCTGGTTGTCTCTCGATTGATACCCGGATCTCGATTGAGACACGGATCTCTCTTCTTGCGACCTGACGACGATGAAAGAACTTGACGGATTGCCTTTGACGCTAGACCGTGATGCTAGAACGTTTGGCTGGTCGAACTAAACCGAGGCTGGTTTCACCCGTTTGGCTAGAACGTGAGGCGGGAACGTGTGGATAGACGATATAACCCGAGGTGGCACCCATCACACCCATTTCCCACATCACACGATACGAGATATTGAGTTTCCCCCATCACATAATACGGGAGATATTTAGTTCCCCATGTTGTTGCCACGATATGAGATATTGAAGTCAAGTTGCACCATACGGGACGGGACCATATCGATCCAACACGGCATGGATTGGGCACGGAGCAATGGAAGAACTGGTCCAAACCAACGACTATGCTTCGCGCTACAAGAGCACCGACAACTATACACGGGACGCTTCGCTTATGTAACGTTATATGCGCCCTAGGAAGGCGAGCGAGGTAGGTAGGAGACTGAAGGAGGAAACCGATACACCCGATCTATTATCGATTGATCAATGCCTGATCGAGAAGATCTAGACCTGATCGAGAAGATCTAGACCTCCTAGCCCTTGCGACCCCACACGATCCACTAAGAACGTGGCTTAACGCTGAGATCAACAGCAGCACCGATTGATTGAAATCGATCCTTCCACCCGATGATTGATTCTCAATTGATAACTGCCCGATTGCTGCTGATCTCTATACCCGATCGATTCTCGACCTCCTCGACCTGGAGACCTACAAGAGCCAGAACACCAAGACCTAGGGACGTGAACCGAAAGACCGCAGTGGAAAAAACTATCTGCTGTGATCGATCTATCTTCCCGCCTGCCTGAGATCTTCGATATTGATACCTGCCTTCCTGATCTCTCGATTGATGATACCCGTCGATCTCTTCTTGCGAACTGGAGATGGATGATGAACTTGACACGGCTTGCTTTTAGGCTTGACGAACATGGATGGCTGCTTGCTGGTCGAATTCACCCCGGCCAGCTAGGAGTAGGAGAAGAAAACGAACCGGCAGAATGCAATTACTTACGTACGTGATTCCTGCTTGCCTGAGATCGAACTTTCCCCCCTCGACCTTGGCACCTCACGAATCAGCCCACCGTCCCATCGTTAATAAGTTCACCCGTCACCACCACAGCCAGCACACTGAATGAACACGGGGCGCTTCGCTTAGTGTAACGTTATAACCCCCCCCTTGGTGGGGGAGCGAGGTGGGAGGCTGAATGAAACCGATCCTTCGAACTGATCGATCGAACTTGCTACCTGTCCGTCTCGATTTTGCTGATCGTATCTCTAGCTATCTCTCCTGATCTCTGATCTATCTATCCCCGATCTATGATCTCTCTACCTCCTGATATATTCTCTCTTTACCATCCCACCAAAAACGACGGACCCACATGAGACCACCACCAAGACCTAGGGACGTGAACCTCAAGCCCTCAGTTCACCTCAAGTCCACAGTGAAACCTCGCTTACCCGAATGGCTTATCGATACCTTGCTTTCAAAGCACCTTACACCAACTCGTAGACCCAGGGACATACGCATTAGATACGTTAATATACAATTTTAGTTACATAGTGCCAATTATGATTACCAATTTGAGTAGAATCTGTCAAATCCGGTCTAAAGAAAAGAACAGGCGCGCTACTACTTAGTGCTTCCTGCCTAGATGTGTCTGTGTGGAGGCGTGCGTGAGCCACCGGACGAAGGAAGAATCTGTGTTGCGGGGTTGGTTCGATGGGTGGAAAGAAAGGTCCGATGGAGTTAGGGCGGGTGTCAAGGGTTGTATTATTTGAGCAAAGCAGTAAAGGTCAAAGCAGGAAGGAAGCAGCTCAAGGTCTTCGTCGGAAGGTGTTCAATAAGCAGTACTATCACACAAGCAGTACTCTAACGCTGAGCAAGCAGTTAAGGGATCGGAAGGTTGAAGCAGAAGTCGAAGTCAAAGGTAAAGAAAGGGCAGGTGGTGGGCTTAGATCGCTTGCTTTGGTGCTGGATCAAAGTAATCGACAGAATCTGCTACTGAACCACACGAACCACCTGCTTCTCTTGCTACCTTTGCTTCTCCTACGACTTAAGCTGGACAAGAGAGTGGGTTCATTAAGGGGTGGGAAATGCTGCAAATATGGATTCGGATGGGTCATATCATGCCATATACTTAGTTAGATATGGAGATGGGTATCCTACCTATACACGGACGGATATCTCTATAGAAATCTATCTATATCTATTCTCAGCGACACGAAGGTTCGCCGCTTGTGCCCTCTGCTGCATCTCAGCATCACCGAATTGACATGGCGAATCGACCCGTACCGTGTTGGGCAGGGCGTGATTCAAAAACTTCTGGCTATTGGGACTGGACTGTTGTTGGTGAGCTGGTTGGTCTAGGTCCCTAGGTCTGGTTATCTCGTAAGTGAGCAAGAGACCTACCTTCGGCAAGCGGCACGTGGGGTCAATCATCAGGGAGTTTTCCTTAGAGCGTGTAAACCATACCTACCGTATCATGAGGGGTATGTCCTCTCTTCTCAGTCGGGTATGTCAGTCTGTCTCTGACTGTATGGCTACGACTGGCAATGAACTGGCTGCTATTGACAAGGACCCTCTGGCTGTGGCTCACTCACTCGCTCGGCTTCATACCGTACCGTGTTGGGTGATGTTGCATGTTGTGATGTTGACTCGGCGGGTATGTGGTGAACGGGTATCCATTGATGGTATCCTTCTCCTATCAGCCATTGATGATGGGGGACATCTTCTCGTGTCGTCTGTTGGCAACTGTAGTGCTGTAGGGGATATGCATCATATGTAACCAACATGTTCAATGTCTTTTGGTGGGAAATGGGAACATAATCAATCTGTTCATTGACTCGATGGGTGAACTAACTCCTTCCTCTTGGGTACCTCCTGTGATGTGTGTCCTTATCCTATCGGCCAGTGTTGCTGTGCTATCTCTATCTAATTAGTGGAAATATGGAATGAATCATATCATATATAATAGGAGATGCACTTGAGTTAGGGGAATCAATAAAGATAAGGATTACCTAATCACGTAGGTAAAGGAATCAGGGGGAAAAAGGAATTGAAAGAGACGAAAGAGAACGACCAGAAGAGAAGTGTGAAAATGGAGTGACGCACGAATGTGTGGGATCACGAAGTTGACTTATTGACCTGGCCTAACGACTAGGGCTGAGCATAATATGGGTTTAGAGGGACCTGGGGAAGGCACTGTGTGGGAAGGATCCAGAGGTAGGTGCTCCTTAGCACCCCTTACTCCATGGAAATCACTCTAGTGAAACAGGGTCCTCCTTTCCTTTCTTAATAAGGGCAGGCTCCGACAACAACCAATTTGATTCATACATATGGGAGCATTAGCCAATAGTCATTGTATCACTGCAGACTTAAAAAGTCCCATTCCTTAATCCAACTAATAGTAGTTTTTACATTCAATAGTTCAACTTCAGTCCAATGATAGAGGAGACTCCGCTGCTAATTGGGAAGAATCATATAGTTCTAATTAGCTGTTGTCAGAATCAATTAGATTTAGGTAATTGCTCAGAGAACCCCATATTACATACCTGGCCTTCAACACAGACCCGAGAAACTAGGAGGCCTACCTGTGAGCAGTCTGCAGTTGTGCATGTTTCCTAAGACTTTTTAGACTCGCATCTATGCGTTTAACCTTTCCATTGTAGTTTTCATAAGCTGTAGTTCTAACAACGACTTGCTACCGGCCTTACCCTTTTTGCCAGCAGAGGAAGCCTTCAACAACCTTCAACCTTCAATAGCCAGTCTCATCGCAAGTGTCACATTTTCAGAGGGTCTTTTGAGGGCACACATAGTTTGAGCTGCTGGGGCCGGTGCAACGGGCGGACAACAGCACGTATTGGCGGTGAGGCGGTCCAAAAACATATGCTATATCCCGTGCACTCAATTCCAAGATAAAGGCAAGAAAAGTTCAGTCCCCAAAAGAAAATAAGATGAGAAAAAGTATCCATTATAAATAAGATGAAGAATCTGCGTAATAGCCTGAGTCTGAAGTGGTTCCTAGCTCAGCTATAGTAGTAGTTCCAGTAGCTCTGTCCCGTTGCAATAAAGAGAAGAAATTAGCTGGCACTTTTTGCATTAGCCTTGGCCTTTGCTGAACTAAGCATCATGGCTCTTTCTTCTCTATGAAACTAATTGTCGTTTTTTGTTGCAATGATTTTGTAATATGAAATCTGAAATTCGACTTGCTATGTGGGGTGCTGCCTATTTGACCTGGGACCATGGAGGCTCCTCCCTGACCTATTGAAAAAAACAAACTATGCTATCCTGTTGTTTCCGCTCTACTACTTGCTTTAGTCTCCCTTTCTTATTAGTTCCAAGAGCTATTCAGGGAGGGGAGGTTGTTGAGCCAAGTTCCCACAAGCAAATGGAAGATATGAGGTTCACCAAAGTAGGCATAGTTCAAATACGTGAAAGCCTATTCTTCCTGTTGGTATCTATACATATGATACATATATACGTTATACTTGCATCAATGGCTAGAGTTAGTAGAGCTAGAGCTATTACCAAGTCTCTCCTCTATGAGTAGTAAGGCTAAAGCAAGTAAGTGGTGACACCATGCCCACCACCCAGTTCGACGTGTACTGTTTTCTCAATACACTGTACCCAAGAAGAGGTTCTTAGTCTCCACCAGTTTCAATAGCACCCCCATCATTTCTTTAATTGAATCTACCATGTTTGTTTGGTTGGGACAGATTTCAAAACCTTTCTCATTTGGCGTTCCTTTGTCACAACCTCATTCTTTTTATGGGTTCGATGAATGAATAATGCCGCCACTCATTGGGGAACTAAAGTTGATGTTCTTCTTACTGAACTAGTCCATTTAAGGCAGTTTCTCCCTAGGGGGAAGTGGTTGACACGGGCTTAATGAAATTGTTTCAGTTTATGGCTTCTGCTCCATTAAAACAAGAGAAATCCATACATTTTCTTCCTACCTGCTTCCGTCGATTTCATCCGTCGTACACTTACGTTCTTATTTCAGAATTTGAAAAAGAGAATAAGAAAGAGGCCGGTGAAAGGTAAGGCAGAGTGTTAGCATAGATGAAAAATTTGCCATTCCAGGACGTAGGGCTCGCCTGACATAAGGAGGGCGAGGACGTTTCCATGGCGATATCATAATGAATAATAGGTTGTAGTAATGGAAAATTGAAACGTATCTATGCCAGTATATTCCATTGAACATAATATTGTTTAGGTAGGAGAGTAGGAACTGACAAAACTCCCCAGTAGTTCTCCTCTTTCTTTCAAATATCAAAACGTGAATCCATTCCCAAGGTACGAGAGACGGACTTCAGCTAAAGCAGGAAGGGCAAGATAATACTAACTTAGTTCTGTCTAGTGTTGTCCTAGTGTTGTAGCATAGGTAAATGAGTTTTGGTGGAATAGAGCTAGTTTCATTAGATCCAGATTTCTTCTTCTTTTCTTTTATGAGATAATAAGACATAGAAACTGGAATTTCTGGACATGGGTGGTACTACATTGAACGTATTAATGCATGGGGACTACTGCATGGGACTTACTTACTTATAAGAACGGACTAAAGCAGTAGCTAGTTCGGCTTGGCTGAAGGCTAAGGCGGAAAGAAGGGCAGATTACGGCAATACCTTAGGGGTAGTAGTTACTTTAGTAGAGCTTGTTCATCACTCTATATGGGTTCATTGAAACTAGAAGAAAGAGGATAACTTCAAATACCGTATGGCTCTTACTTAAGTGTAAGGCAAGACCTAATGAATGGGTGTTGATTATTCCTCTTCCGGCTTACAAATGGAGAAGTGAATCGTAGATATGCAATATGATTGGCTGTATGAAAAGGAGCCCTATGACAATATGGATGATACATTGGCTTTCAAACTAAGATTTACTACAAGTATATAACACTAGTAACAACTAGTTATAAATAGAATTTCTATTGTGAACTAAAGAGATAGATTGAACTATGCTGAGCTAAAGCGAACGTACAAGTACTAATTCTCCATGCGAGCTCATATATCGATGGAGAATTAGTACTTTCTATACAGCTCTATCTAGTAGTGTAAACCTTACTCACTAGTAGTTCTACTCGGAAGCTACAAAGGAAGGCGGCGCTAAGGCAGTCCATGCAGCTAATGAATAAGGACTAAGGCTGCTAGACCTTAAGGCAAGAGTGCTAAGACCTTGAGTTCTGACACTACAGCTTAAGACTACGGCTGAACGGGGAGCTTGTTGATACTAGCTTTAACGAAAATGGGAACCTTAGGCCGTATCAATGCAAGTATCATAGCGGAGAAGTCCGAGTAGAATATTCCCCAGCCTTACAAGTATATCAGCTCTGACATCACAACCTGGCTCGAATGGATCGACAGCATAAACTTATTATAACTAAGATTGCACTACTCATTAAGGTTGTTTTAACGATGCATAAACACTTGTTTGTAGCGGCACTTACATTGATTGCATCGACAGTGGCGGTCCTCAATTCCAACTCTAAGTATTGATTTATTGTGACAATGGACTTTGTAAACGTCTCCATGCGAGCTCGTATATAAAGAATATAGCAAGGACGTCTAGATGGGCGGGTATAAAGCATAAATGCAATATCATATGTTAACACGTATATAGACCAAGGTGCGAAGCCGCTTGTCCCTCCGGGGGCAAGGAAAAAAAGAAGCTGATTCCCTAGAGCAGCTCTATGATGGGTGGTCTATATATTTCTCTTTTTTGACGGACACATTATGGACTAGTAGGCATATAGGGTGGGGTTCACTCTAAGAGGGCTGACTCAGAAGCTAAGAGTATTGACTCTATGGTGGTTAGGGAATAAATAGAGACCAGGGACTAATAATACCGACTAATAATACCGGAGGACCATGGGCCTAACCTCTAAGGGACCTATAGCTCAGACAGTAAGGCAGCATGCATGGGAACTAATCAATACCTTGAACTAATCAAGAAGACCTACCGAACCTGCTGAGAGGCCATCGATAAAGAAATTTCTGGTGGGTAATGTCGGAAAGAAAGTATTATATCTAGTGGGTACTACATGAACAACGTATTAATGCATGGACTGCATGGACTAAGAATGGACTAAGAAGTCTATTTCACCATGGTGGGACTTACTTATAAGACTAGTAAAGGGCAGTTTCTCCTAGTGATAAGGAGGAAGGTGGAATTTTTTTGTTGTACTTGCGCATCCTCTAAGAACCTGATAGCGGATGAAACATCTCTCTGGAAAGAGAGATTCCCTTTGCTCACTCGTAAATGCTAATTGATAGGCGGATTCTCCTCTCCCTTATGGTCGAGCCCCCTAAAGGGTCCTATTGTACCATACTATAAATAGCCAATAGCTAGGTACGACGCTAACGTCTACTCTATGAGTTTCAAGCAGCGCTTCTCTACATAGATTCCTTTCTTCGTTTCGGTAAGGTAGGGATCTTCCTTTTCGTAGGGTAGGGCTCTGTTTTTTTTATTATGCACTCTAAGTCAGAAACTTGCGGAGAACTGGATCGGCGAATCGAAGGCTGGATAATCGAGGGCTTCTCCCTCTATGGTGCCTGTCGGATAATCGGAAGATGTGCTTTGGGCGATCCAAGACAGACACGATTTACCAGATATCAAATCCTACCTCGCCAAGACAGATATGAAAGCTGTATTGCTTTCCCCGAACTCCGAACAGTAACTCCGAGCTTCGTATCTATCAGCACAGAGCTTTCACTAGCCTATCGCAATAAGATTCAGATTACCTATTTACTCCTTATACCTTATATATATATATCTATATCCAGTGCCTGTTAACTCCGTTTACCCAAATCCATAGCCACCAGCACCAATACCAGTTGTTGCATTTGACCGAATGAAAGCACCAGTAGCATCCCCAGGACCAGTCACAAAGCTATCAGCTAGAAGGGCAGGAGTCGATCCACCAACAGCATAAGAGCCAGTTGAACGAGTGAAAGCACCTGTTGAAGAACCCATTTCTCCATGAAGTGATTCATACTAAGTAGCAGCACGAGCGGCAGTTCCTGGCCCACTAGTAGTAGTTCCTTACGACCCAGTCATAGCAGTTCCTTACCCAGCAGTAGTTACATACCCAGGAGCTGTTCCAGGTCTAGCTAATATTACGTGAGTAATCACTTTCAAAGCATGTTGGCTTACTTATTCATTATTGCTCTTAAGACTGTATAACCAGGTGGGGCCAGTAGGACTGAATTATACATTATTCTTCTGAAACAACCCATTTAGCCTCGTTAGCCTGATCGACTTTACAACGGCACGAACCGCAGAGGAGATCAATCCGAAATCGAACCAGAACAACGTAATAGATCTTGGTTCGCCTTTTCCCGGGGGAGGTCGTGTACCGGGTGGGTGGATCGGTCAACAGGGCCTTTAGCCCAGCTCTTCGAATTGCGTATCAACGTAAGTAAGCATCGTGCATCGTTTCCCAAACAGACAAAAGAAGACATCGATCGGTTCACAGACAGACGAAAGAATACACCGCCACCTGTATCGAACAACTGCATCATCAACTAGTGGCTCTCGGCATCTCTCTATTGGCTCCCGTGTATTGGCTAGCGGCAGCTCACACACTGCTCTCTCGGGTATTGGCTAGCAGTAGTGGTAATTGGTTTGATCCTCTCAATCTTACGAGAAGAGCGGTCCCACCAAGCAATGACCCAGATGACAAAAGAGGCGTACCCTTACCCATTAACGCTTTCTTTTACATACCCTTGATACTCTCACTTTCACGTTTTCCCCATGAATTTCTTTTCCAGTAGCCCAGGAAGGAAGGACACCTCGCCCAGGAAGAAGGATGGCCCTGTATGCTTTCTATCTTTACTGCCCCACATACGCCCACATACCCAAATTCCCCAATATGCATCCCCCAGTACGACATGAAAAAAGCATTCCCGCTTTCAGTCAGCAGCCCCCATTACCCAGTCCAGCATGAGAATATGAACCAGGAAGGTAGCATTCGATCTCTTGACCAGCACTCCCCAGCGTGAAAACCCCGCATGAAGTGAAATACCCAGAACGCTCTCTTTACTTCTTTCTTGAATGATTAATGATTACCGGGGGCCGAGCAATGAGAGCATGAAGTGGAGCCATAAGCGGAGAGCGAAAGAAAGGGGTTGGTGAACAAGAAAGAGCGGATACACATTACACTTTCTGGGAACCTGCCGCCCAGGAAGCTCTATCCGAATACCCCTGGACAATAGGCCTTACGCTTCTACCCTTAACAATGGAAACCCGCAGAACACAGACAGACAGCAGCACTGTACGGGGGCCCCCCAGACCCATCTATCCTGGACTAGTAACAGGACGCTACACTGGAGAGAAGCTGCTTAGAGCCTGGTTACACAAATGAGGTTTAGAGATAATGGTTTTCCATGTTTGGTAATGATCGCGAAAGCTTGCCTCCTAGTTGGGCAATAATCGATACCGCTTGCCGGAAGAGAAGGTTTGATAATGAGAGCGAAAAAAAGAGAGAAAGAAACCGCTTGCCTCCATGTTCGGTAATGATCGCTACTGCTTAACGATATCACATATATCTGACATTTCACCTGCGATAGTAGGGCAGCATTCGGCTTTCAAAGTCAACAGATGAAGAAAGTAGTTTGGAGGCAGGTGCATTCATTGCATCGCCCCGAGGTGCCCTCAGAGAAAAGGCTGTCCGATTATTAATTCATTTCGGTGCTCCGGGGAGAGGAGGTAACCCCATTCATGAGGCAGGCAGAGGGGTACGGCCCAATCAAACCAATAGGGGTTGGGTGCACGGAAAAGGCAAGTGACTGATTCGGGTTCGGCATCCTCTTCATCCATTGGCGGGGATCTCCTCCAACGACGAGACAGCAGTCTTTAACGAGACAGCCGTCTTTCTTTTTGAGGTGCCGGGGTTTCCAGAGGGGACTATCCTCTATATTTGTATTCTATATATTGGTATTAGCAAAACTAACCAGAAGGGTCATTGTGTTTACTTATAGATAAGGAAGCTCGAGACCAGCCAACCGGAACTCTATAATGATTGTTTCAACGACTCCTGCTTCTTCCGGTCATGTTCGCTGGAGAAGGACCATAGAAGGTCCCACTAGCGAATCACCCGATTTCGTGTACTCATTGGCCAGGAACTTACTATCTTTTAGGATAACCAGGAACTATCTATAAGTTTTAGCCAATCTTTCGGCAACCTATAGATAGTAGGGCTCTGGCAGTTGTCCACTTATCGATCAAAATGAAACAACTATTGATGTCGGGCGAGATCGAATCACTGCTAAAGGGGTGGTAGGGATGAGCGAAGGCAGCCTTTATCTCTCATTGGATATACAAAAGTGTTAGTTACAGAAGTACATATAGGGTGGGTGGAAGAAATGGAGCACTGGCGAACCAATCTGTATGGATGATGGGCCTATCTACCTCGTTCTCGGCGAACCAACCTAACTGAGAGACTGAGAAGCAGATCAAGCGATGAATAGAGAGCGATTACTGGAGAAAGGGGTGCAAGCACCGAACGAGATAGAGAACTGGGCGGGAGAAACAAGTGCTACCCATGCCTAGTAGTACCTTCGTGGACCTCTTTGTCTCGGATCAGTTCTACAATAATTTGGCGTTTTGCCAGTTCCTCACGGTCAAGAGCCGTAGCGACGGATTCAATAATTCCCTGAAGAAGCATACCCAGTGACTCGAATGGAGCATACAACGATGTGTCGAATGAAGCATACAATGGTGCAGCAGGGGCCCTACGGGGGTACAAGATGGTAGTAAACAGAGCACACCTCTATGACTCTTTAGGAGGCATCTCGCTTGAGCTTACCCTTTGCAAAACTAAACTAAGGAAGGGTTCTTTTAGGGCTTGTGAAGGGAGGACCCCAAAACATCCGCGGGAATCGCCCCCTCCTTTCTAAGTGGAGATCCACACGAGGAAAAGGTTGGTGCTTCCTACTGCTCAGAAACTCGTACGAGAGCTAGGTCCGGAGGGCCCTCTACTCTATAGTTGGCATATCTGGTTCGCCGGCATGCATGGAAGAACCATTCCTTTCGTTAGCATGAGTAGTTATAAAAAGTCAATGATTCGCCCTACTATCTATAGGCGAGTTATTTCACGCCTCCCATCTCCTCCGGAACTATTTCTTGACGAAGTCCCACCCATACCCAGTGGTCTCGCTCAACCAAACCTATTTATCCCATACCCCTACCACCTCAACTATTGCAATGGTCCTTTGACAAGGAAGGAGAGCTTGCCTTACTCTCATCACTTGGTAATATATACTGATACTATTAGGCATCTATGCCTAATCAAATCAATGAGAAGTACCTTGCTCTCTCTTTGGTCGAGCAAGCGGCTTCGCACCTTGCCCGATGCGGACAAGCGACTACGTACCTTATTTCTCTTTCCCTGACCTGACTTTCCTTACCTTAAAGGTGCGAAGCCGCTTGTCCCTCCGGGGGGCAAGGAAGACCTGACCTGAAATGAAGAGTCTTTCCTAGGTCTTGCTTGAGTACTTCCTCTCCCGAATGTCCCAGCAACCAGTGGGCTTAAATACGTATTAATTCCTCTCCCGCTGGTCGAGCGTGCTCCGCATCCTCTCCTTATCAGTCGAGCCCCCTGTCGGGTCCTTGCACTAGGAAGCGCAAGCCCCTCCGGGACCTTGCTTTCCTAACGTCAAGCAAGCCCCTACCGGTCCTTGCACTAGGAAGCGCAAGCCCCTCCGGGACCTTGCCCCTCCTATTTCTTCTCTGGCGGCTTCGCACCTTAAAGCTTGTGAAGATGCTCATGATAAAGGGGGATATTTTCTTTATGGCTACCTTCTCGTTTCTTTTGCAATGTGGAAATGGCAAGCCCCCTCTGGTCGAGCCTTGCATGCTCCTTTGGACCGTAAAGCTATTGCGAAATCTTTCGATCCCTGGAAGACCCGTTCTGATGCGCCAAATGTTGCCTTCAATGAGAATGCCTTTGGGGACTGGTATAACCAATTGATTGCCGCAACCCAAGTCATGAGGGTTCCTCAACCTTTCATTTCTTCCCCTAAAACAGCCAGCCACTGATAAGGCCGGCACAAAATGAAGGCCGGCACAGGACGCATCATTTCAAGCGGGACCAGGACCTTACTTGATTCACCTTTCAAGACCAATCACTACAAGACCAATCACTATACGTAATTTCGTAATAATAATCTGACTAATCTTTCTTCATTCCGGGTTATACCTAATATAGATTATTCGGGAATATGATTCGGGATTGGATTCGGGGTTAGGAACTACCTAAGAATTCGGGGTAGGAGAGGTTGTAAAGGTGATACCTATTGGTTTGGTTGGCCACTTCATGGCGGGTCCTTTTATTCCGATACCATTCCCACCTTTTCTTACGTGATAAAGAAAGTCCGTCCTTTTCGGACCTTGTTCACCTTCCTCTCACTGTCCGTTCTGGTTCCGAACGGGACCTCACTTTGGGTCACTGTATTAATAACCTCTATCAGTCAAGCAGGCGTGGGTATAGCAGGACTCGAACCTGCGACCATTAGGTTAAAAGCCCGATGCTCCACCAACTGAGCTATACACCCTCCCTGAAACCAACCCAACAATCAATAGCATATTATAGCAGCAGTAGAGAAACATGTGCTTCTCTGGTGTGGGAGAGGCGGGCGATGGCGGCCCGGTGGTTCTTCAAGTTCCTCTCCTTATCAGTCGAGCCCCTCACCCATCGGAATGAGTGAGTGACCCCTCACCATATGAATAGTGAGTGGCTCCGCCCCTCTCCCCTCCTCTCAAATAAGTAACCAAAGGCAGTCGAGTGTGCTTACGCACCCTCACCATATGAATAGTGAGTGACCCCTCACCATCGGAATAGTGAGTGGCTCCGCCCCTAAATAATATAGGGCCCTATAAAGTAGTAGGGGCGCGATGGCGGCCCCCCTCTCAAATAAGTAACTAAGGTGCGAAGCCGCTTGTCCCTCCGGGGGCAAGGGCAGTCGAGTGTGCTTACGCACCCTGACGGACCTCTCTTTTGGGGCCCCTCCCCCCCCCAGAGAGTTGCTCGTCTTAGTTACTTATTTGAGAGGGGCCACGTTACCTCACCCTTGGCGGCACTTCAATGGCGGAGGTTTGAACATCTTTCGATGGCGGCCCGGTGGTCGAGAGTTCGGCAGGCTCACCCTCCTATTATAGCATTTTCAGGATGCTTAAGCAGGCTCGACTGATAAGGATGCGCAAGCAGGCTCGACTGTTAGGGTTTACTTATTGGGTGGGGCAATAAGTAAACCCTAACCTTTAGGTGCTCGACCATAAGGACCTTTAGGTGCTCGACTGATAAGGAGAGGATGCGCAAGCAGGCTCGACTGTTAGGGTTTACTTATTGGGTGGGGCAATAAGTAAACCCTAACCTTTAGGTGCTCGACCATAAGGACCTTTAGGTGCTCGACTGATAAGGAGAGGATGCGTAAGCAGGCTCGACTGTTAAACCCCCCAAACCAATAAGTAAACTCTAACCTTTAGGTGCTCGACCATAAGGACCTTTAGGTGCTCGACCATAAGGACCTTTAGGTGCTCGACCATAAGGACCTTTAGGTGCTCGACCATAAGGGATTTCTCGCTCGACCATAGGGGAGAGGGCCGCCATCGCCGCCATCGCCGCCATCGCCGCCATCGAGAGGGAGAGGAGAGGACCGGAGGGGCTCTCAATCTAGCCCCCCCACCCAATAAGTAAACCCTAATGCGGGCAGGCTCGACTGATAAGGAGAGGACCGGAGGGGCTCGACCATAAGGACCGGCAGGGTGCGTAAGCACGCTCGACTAATAAGGCCGCCATCGGCTCGACCACCGCCTTTTAGTTACTTATTTGAGAGCCCAATAAGTCAATTTCAACTTTAGTTGCTCGACTGATAAGGACCGGCAACGGGGCTCGACTGTTAGGGTTTACTTATTGGGTGGGGCAATAAGTCAATTTCAACTTTAGTTGCTCGACTGTTAGGGTTTACTTATTGGGTGGGGCAATAAGTAAACCCTAACCGGCAACGGGGCTCTCAATCTAACCCCCCCCCACCCAATAAGTCAATTTCAACTTTAGTTGCTCGACTGTTAGGGTTTACTTATTGGGTGGGGCAATAAGTAAACCCTAACCGGCAACGGGGCTCTCAATCTAACCCCCCCCACCAATAAGTCAATTTCAACTTTAGTTGCTCTTTGGTTACTTATTTGAGAGGGGCACCCAATAAGCAAACCAAAGAGCGCAAGCAGGCTCTCAATATAGGGAGAGGAGGCGGAGGTTTGATTCTCCCTACTCGACTCACCTCATAACTATATCACCCATCGTATCACAGTTCACCCGTTGAACCAACACTGCCCACACCTGCCTTCCTCGATGCTTATTGGGTGGTGGGCTTAATCATTATATATGTCATTACGCTTTAGCAGAGAAGGCATAATGACATATGCCCATATCTGGAATGACCGCCGACAATGCATAATGACATATGCCCATAGCAGCATTCACTCTCTATCGATCGAATCTGGTCTGACACATATCTCATTCATGAATGGCAGAAAAGCATAATGACATATGCCCATATCGGAACATTCATGACTGGACTCGCTGGAATCACCAGACCTAATGGATCGAATCACCATAGTGGAACCAGGCAAGACATCCAGAGAAGGTGGTTAGTGAGTTAGGCCAACCGAGGGATGAAAGCTGTAAGGGAGTTCCATCCTTCAGGCAGGTTGAGGCTTGATTCCATCCTCGTGACTTCCGGCTAGGACTACGCTGGCTGGCCTAGAGCCGCTGGTCCTGGAGAAACTAGTAGGGCAACAGGATCATACGCTGCGCTGGTGGTACTTCAGCTGCCTTTGGGGTCCTTCA